>Ga0256405_10001028_pt1 | contig 82707 bp, 82 predicted proteins | sample RumenRJG_02DNA_FD_189096 | JGI IMG/M metagenome (GOLD analysis project Ga0256405, IMG submission 189096) | Bovine rumen microbial communities from Lethbridge, Alberta, Canada - RJG_02 | ecosystem: Host-associated > Mammals > Digestive system > Stomach > Rumen | place: Canada: Alberta... | reverse complement strand
TTATAGTTATCATCATTAACAAAAGCTCTCCTATTCTGACCAACGTGTGAGGAAGGGAGCGTTTTTCTTTCCCTCCTTTCTTTAATACTTTCTTTTATATTTTCTTTATATGTATGGTTATCATTTTGGCAACCCTTAGGGTTATCAGAATTGATAACAGTAGGGTTTCCAAATTGATAACCCTTAGGGTTATCAGAATTGATAACGGTTATCGAATTTGATAACAGCAAATCTGTACAACTTTCAACAGCCCATTCATCATAGTTTTTGTTGATTGATACAGTTTGTGGAGTAGTACCTTTGTTCGGTCTATGGTCAACTATATTTGCTTCACGGAGCTTTTTTATTCCTCGCGACACATTACCTTTTTTCATGCTGAGAGCCTCTGAAATATCCGAAAGCGGTATCTCAGCATAGGATTTATTGAATCCATAAGTCCTGCGGATAATATAAAGCAGTATCCGCATCTCGACGCCCGAAATGCTAAGCCTGCATATCGCTTCAAGCAGCTCATTTGCAATTTTGGTGTATCCGTTTTCGAGTTGCGGATTTGCCAATTTTTATCACTCCTTAAAACGGCACATCGCCGTCGCTTAAAATTTCCTCAAAGTCGCTGAGGCTGCCGTAAGACATACTGTCATTGTTCTGCGGCTGCTGCGTTGTCGGAGCAGCCGCAGGAGCTTGTCCGCCGCTGCTGCCGTTCTCATTCTTGCCGCCTACGAACTCGACATTATCAACGAGCACCTCAGTGCAATAGTGTGTGATATCGGGGTGAGTCCTGTCCTGATAATTGTTATTGCGCAGCTCGCCTTCAAGCGCTATCATCTTGCCCTTGCTGAAATAACGTGAAACGAACTCGGCTGTCTGTCTCCATGCAACGCAGGTGATGAAATCAGCCTGCCTTTCGCCCGTGCTCTTATCGGCGAAACGTCTATTTACCGCAACTGTAAAGCGGCACGTTGCAACGCCACTCTGAGTCTGCCGCAGCTCAGGATCAGCAGTCAGACGACCTATCAGTATCACTTTGTTCATTTTTCTTTCCCCCTCGAGCGATTAATTGAAATATAATGTTTTCAAAATGAAATCTTTGCCTGTCTGAAAGGATTTTTTCGCCGCACCATTTTTTGTAGCGATCAAAAAGTGGCTTGATTTGCGGATGATTGATATTTATTTTGTAGCCGAACTTATTCGGCTTGGCATATATCGAGTCGTTACGGTCAATTTTTGCTTGACTCATTGCTTTATCAAAATCAATTCTTTTTCCCATATTTACTTCCTCGGAGCTGTCTGTTTTTTATAATTGCGATAGTACCAGAAAAATAGTTCTAAAATTTTCAAGGCACTTTTGCTTAAAACAGGCATAAACTCAACATTAAAATTATAGCGGTTTCCACACTTCCATGACTGTAACGTATTATAAACTGTAGCGCCTATATTACGTACTTTTCGTCCTTCTTTATCAGCTGTAAGCTCAGGAATTTCAAATCCTTTCAAATTTTCCCAACCTGAGCAGTTTTCGAGCAAGAAAGTACACTGTTGAGCGTTACGGCTGATTGTATCGAGCTCTTTTTCAATACGTTCTCGGTCACTTGTCACATTGCCATATACTTCATTGATATTAGCTTTGCGCTCAATCACGCAGGAGCGAGAGAAGTCTTTCCCGTCTACTGTGAAGCTGTAGTCACCATAGTCAAGCTTCTGAGTCTTGAACATTATGCCAAGATTACTGAGTACTTCGGTGATATGGCTGTTTTTTTGTTCTCTTGTATCGATAAGTATAGTGACTTTCTTCATGAATTCCTTTTTTTCGTCCTTGCTATTCAACTTCGTACACCTCGCAGTCGTCGTGATAGTTCCGCGGCTCAGTCAGCACCTTTGTAAATCGGCAATAACTGCAATCACCGCAGCGCTGAGGCTGTAAAGTCCCGTCTTTCAGCTGCTGAAATCTTGGTGCAAGACTGATAACCTCAGCAAGAGCATTATCAAGATCCTCATTTGGAACCCAAAGCACATCAATTGCAGGTTCTTTTTCTTTGGTCACTGCTGCAATATAAAAGGGAAGTGTTTTCCCGGTGTTCTGCCGTACTATTTCGCGGTATATAGCCCCCTGTATATCATAGCCCCAGTAGTTGATAAAGTGCTGTTTCACGCCCTTCTCTGCGTTCCAGATCGGTTCAAAGCTCTTGATGCACTTCAAATCAACTATGCAGTTCTGATGATAGCTGTCTATCTTGATCTTAAACGGTATTCCTGCTATCTCACCGACCATTATCTTCTGCTTTTCACCGCTCATATACTGCATGAACAGCTTGTCGCGCTCTACACGCTGTATCATGTAGTCAGCCTGCTTGTACTTAGCCAGGAGATCACCTGATTTAGTGAATATCTCTTTGTGTTGTGCCTTGAAGATATCAAGTGTTCCCTCAAAATGTGCATCAACATACGATCCTATAAGCAGCGCATCTGTTACTTCTCTCCGGTACTCGCCGTGAAGCTCCGCCAAAGCGGAAGCCTCACAGCTGATGAAGCTCTTGAACTGGGAGCAGCTCATATACTTCATGTTATTTTCGGCACTGAAATAATTTTCAGCTGTCAGGGAATGAGATATCATATGTAATGTACCTCCATTTCGGAAGCGTCGGTCGTTCTTGTAGCAATGAACTGTATTCCTTTATCGTGACACTTTCTGTAAAGCCTCTCACGGTTCTCTGAGCTGAGTTTTTCAGTACCGTCAATAAGAATGACCTGCAAGCCGTTAGGCTTGGAAATTGCCACGTCTACGCATAAGCTGAGCTGCTCACCTTCGGAAAGATTCGCGACAGGCAGACCATGTATGAGCGGTATGCCGTCTACGACCGTAAGCCCCTCTATAGGCAGTGTTGCCGTCTCGAGGATAATGCCGGGGAGAGTACGTGCAAGCTCAATCTTGCGCGTATATTCATCAGAGCGCTTTTTGAGCTGTTCGAGCTCCTTCTGCATATCCTTCATGCGGCGGTACTCGTTGAGGTGGCGCTTCATATCCTCGGCTGTGCTGACTTCCTGCTGAAGCTCAGAACAGTCTATAGGCTGCTTGTCTATGTAGTCGTCAGCAATGCTCATGTCAGCATCAAGCTTAGTTTTAGCTTCATTAAATCGACTTTCGGCGAGTGCCTTTTTATCGTTAAGCTTTCCGGAAAGTCCTGCGAGCTTTTCCTCAGCCGCTTTTATTTCTGCCTTACAGCGTTCAATGTCAGCGAGCAGAGTTTCACGCTCTGTAGATATTGCCTTTTCCTCAGCCGATATCGATATCATCTTATCCGCTTCCAGCTTTCTGAGTTTGCTGTCGTAACTGCTGCGGAAGAGCTTTGCGCGTTCAATTCGGCTGTTATGCTCTTTCTTCTGTTCAAGTTCCTTATAAGCCGCGCCAAGATCATAATTTTCCCATTTTTCTGCCTGATAGTTGGCAGGGATATCCTTTGCAATGTCCTCGATAAACGCCTGTTTATTGCGAATATCGCGGTTCACATTCTGACGCTCCTTAAACCATTCGCCGTTCTCGGACTGCATATCACTGAGAACTTCAAGGATATTCTGTTCATAGTTTACCCATGCAGGAATCTCGCCGAACTTATCACGTATATAGTTCAGATCCCAGTCGAATTCTATGAGGTCGAGGATAGCTCGGTTCTTTGACTTTTCGCTCATGAGGGTAAAGGCTACCGGATCAAGCTGCAATGGTGTGAAAAGCTGTTTCAGGAAATTCTCAGGTGCCATTACTTCCTTGCCGTTTTCCTTTACGGACTTATAGTCAGACTGCTCTACGCGCTTTTTTCGGTCGATAGTCAGACCTGTATCTGTTTCGATAAGGATTTCTCCCTCTTTCTCACCCTGTCTGACAATAATATTACGGTCAGATTTGTTTGTAAGAGCATAACGCAGCGCATCAATGACTGATGTTTTACCGACACCATTTCCACCTGTGAGCTCGACGGAACGTCCGTCAAGCTCTGTTTCTGTGATGCCAAAAAGATTTCTGATTTTGATTTTTGTAGTTCTCATACGTTTTTCTCCTTACCCTCTATAATTTTTGCTGTTCTCAGCTCGCCGAAGAGATACTCCAGTTCTTCCATTGCTTCGCACCCTTCGTAATTGATTACGATCTCAATGATACTTTTGATAACTTCCGATTTTTTCATATTTGATTTTCCTCACCTTTCTTAAATGGATCAGGTGCTTTTGACTCCTCCATTTTTGCTTTAAGTTTCTGAGCGCAAGCAGCGCAGAGTTCTTTTCCATATGTCTTATGCGTGTACATCGATACCCATTCCGCAGTTTTACCAGACGCAGCTTTAATTTCTCCGCCGCAATCGCTGCATCTGAGTGATACTTGCTGTTGCGCCGGCACAAAAGGACGGATACGCAGACCGCCGACAGTTTCACGCCCGAACTTGACTGTAGGATCATAGTAGATTTGTATTTTTCTGCCTTTCCAATCCTCGATATATGGGGTTTTATATATCTTCTGGATGGTTTTCATGTTTGTCTTATTTAAAATCAGTGGCTTATTGCCGTCTGAAAAGTGTGCAACTACCTCTTCTTCGGTCTTTCCTCCAACTCCTGTGACCTTTTCTTTCGCCACATAGTCAATTGTAGCGATCAGATCACAGCCCTCGGGAAGGGAATAGTCACCCATATAGTTAGGGTTTGTCATCTTTTTCCAGTGTGTTTTTTCCATTATAATTACGCTCCTTTCAAGTGCTTGTGAATAAGCTTAGCTGCCTTGTTCCAGGTCAGATCATACCGTATATTTTGCTTACAAAGCGTGATCTGTACCTTTTGCGCCCACCCGAATACCGAGTGATCGCCGCCATTGCCCTTACCCTGATTTTTATATTTTTTCTGCAAATATATGCCGAAATCGCCATAAGACGTTGTAAGAGCTATTTTTTTATCATCATCATTGATAAAAAACAGCAGGGCTTTCAATATTTTATCGGCATCTGTAATGCCGTCCCATTTTTTTACTTCCATTGACATTTTTCCTTTTATATGATATAGTGTTGGTGGTTTATAATTTTTCTTGCTCCCTTCGGGGAGCTTTTTCTTTTATATCATGCTGAGTTGACCGTCCGGAGATATCATAACCTCAGCATCATATTCATTTTCAAGACCAGTTCCGGTCAGGTCAACAAGATTTCCCATGTCATCATAAGCACACGGTCTGTCACGCAGAAGCCTGTCAGTACTTCCGAAACGCTCTATCATTCGAGCCTTAGTTCCGTCATCGGTGAAGCTGTCGAGAATGTACTTGTTCTTTTTCAGCCGGAACAGTTTGTAAAGCGCGTCCGCATAGCCGAAATGATTCATGCAGCTATCCCATGCTTTCGGATGTGTCTGCCTGAGTATTGATAAGTGATTATCCTTAAACTGGATATCGGTACCGCACATTATGCAGCCATTTCGCTTGATGTGCTGGACGGAACCGTCCTCAGCGGTATATGTGATATCGTAAAGTGGAGAATATTCACAGTTATGTATCTTCAAATAAGCCCATACATCATCATCTGTCCATAGTGCTATCGGATTCACATGATAAAATCCGTTTTTATCGTTGTTAATATGCGGTCTATGGCTCTCGAAAATGTGACCTCTGGTAGATATGCTGGTCAGTCTGGAACGGCTCTCAGCAGCCATTAAACCTTTTACAATGACATCTACATCAAGTTCTGCCTGTTTACGTTCTGATGGCTCTTTTTTAAGCAGTTTACAGCAGTGCTGGGAGAACTTGCACTCTCTGAGAATGTCGTAGTACTCTTTCAGCTCGTCCTTACCTGTGAACGATGCAGAGTACTTTAAGAAGCACTCAATATTTATCCTGTGTGCATCGAGTTTACTTGTAGCCTTACCGAGCAGAGGTGCTCCATATTGCTCTACACAGTAAGCAAAGGTCTTTTTCTGCCCCTTAAAGAAGCAATTTCGATTATCAAGAACATAGTTACGCTTCAACGCCGCTTCAATCAGAGCTTTCTGTCCTTTGAGCTTTCCGTCAGGTTTTAATATTTCGTCAAGAGCGTTTTCTTCTTCCAGTTGTGCTACTATCTGACGTGCGAACTCGTATCTGAGTTCATCTTCTTCAAGCCGTGAAAGCTCTGTCTCGTGGAAGCGTTCTCTGAAGTGCTCTTTTCCATATTCTCTGGCAAATTTCAAGCTTTCCGGAAACTCTATTCCGGTATTTCCGAATATACACAGCATCTTCGGAAAATATTCAGGGAGATATCTCTCTGCGATGTCTGCGACCACCTGTGAATCCTTGCCGCCGCTGAATGCAAGAGCTATATTGTGCTTGCTTATCTCGAAAGCTCTTCGTAGGACTTCTACAGATATTTTGATTTTAGTATCAAGCGGCAGTTTCTGAAGCTCATACACTTCCTTGAATGTGTACTTGTCTTTTATGTAGTTGTTCATACCTGTCTCCTTAACATCTCATAATAGGACCCCAGCTCCTCAGCACTGCGGCACTTAGTAAGAACATCCTCAGCTGTGACTATAACGTCAAGCCTTATGTTTCTGAGCTTGTCCGCTATAGCGGTTGCCTTTTCATGTCTTGTCAACTGTATCACTTCCTTATCGACCGCCACAGCTTCTGGCGGTTTTCTTTTTGCGTTGTCCGCGTGTCGAGAGCGCTGTAAGCTCTGCGGCGGTAGAATTCTCTGCGCTTATCGGTCTTTTCGGCGGATATCTCTCTGAAGATTTTCCGCAGCATCACAAAGCAGCCTACCTCAGTTGCCGCAAGTATCACGATAAGCGCTATTCCGAGAGTGATTATCATTAATTCCTCCTTATCTTAGTTGCAACGTTCCTTCCATGAGTTGTGAAAATTCAACCTTGCAGTATGACGAAATTGCTCTGAAATCATCATAGCTGAATTTTCTCCATGGCTCTTTCATACGGTTAGTCCAGGTGTTTATCGATATACCAAGCAACTCAGATAACTCAGAAACTCTGTAGTTCCTCTGGATAAGTCTGAGGTTATTAAGAAGCCTCTGATGATCCTTTTGTATTTCAGTTGCTTTCATAGTATCTCTCCTTTCGTTGTACGTTTTGCTTAATTCAGCGTATAGTCAATAACTCCAAACGCATCTGCAAGAGCCTTAATGCCATTCCTGTTGTAGCGGAATGACGTTACTTCCTTATTACTGTGTCTTGACTTATCAAGAACAAAGATACCGTTCTGCTCGGTTTTAAGACCGAGAGCATTAGCCTTTTTGCCAATCGCCATTGAAGAAACTCCGAAAGCGTTGCCGATCTCTGTAGCACTCCATGTCTTTTCAGTCTGAGGGAGAGCATTTCCAATGTCAATGCCTGTTGCTGCCTCAAACTTTTTAAGTCCGAGCGTTTCGATGCCTATTCCTGAAAGCTGCATATTCTTCCACTGCGGATTGTCGAAAAGCAGTTTAAGGCGACGGTTTTCAGCATTTATTCTCATTGCAGCAGCTCTGTCGGCTCTTGCCTGAGTTTCAAGAGCATTGAGGTGCTTCTGCTCTAAGTCGATCTGCTCTTCCATTTTGTGAAAAGCGTTGATGTACATAGCAGTAAATGTGACTCCCTTTGCACCGGTCATCTTATTTGCTATCATCTCGCAGCCTTTGCGTGTGCAAAGATAGCAAGGCATTTCCTTATTCTGTGATGTCCTGTAGGTGCTTTCAATGAAAAAATCGGAAAAACCAATTTTGGATTCTCCTAAATAATTGCGATAATTCGCAATATCTCTCATAAGATGTGCATGATCCTTTCCCGTTGCTTCTGCAACAAGTCTGCTGTCAATGGTTTCAACTCCGTTGAAATTGGTCAATGTTAATTCATTCATCTTTGTTTTCCTCCTCAATGTTAATCGGCTCTAAAAGAGCGTCTGCTGTCGTGCGTAAAGCCCTTGCAAGTTTTTTTAGCATAAGAATATTAGGTTTTCTCGCACCGCTCTCATACTGCGTTATTGCGTTAGGTGTTACTCCGACCAAGAGAGCAAGCTGTGCCTGTGTCATGTGAAGTGCAGTACGATATTTGTATATGGCTACCATTTCAGGCGCCTCCTTTCTAACAGTATGTTAGAATTACAACTCACTATCTGTTAGTTGTCAAGACGTTTTCTAACATTTCGTTATATTATACAGTTTGTGAGAATATTTATTGACATCACTCACAGAATGTGATATTATAAATTTAAAGGAGGTGTCACTATGTTTGCAGAAAATTTAAAAAAACTACGAAAAAACAAAGGATTGACTCAAGTGCAATTTGCAGAAATATTTAATATTTCATCTGGCACAATAGCTATGTGGGAAACTAACAAAAGGATTCCAGATACCTCGATGCTGATAAAAATAGCTGAGTATTTTGACGTTACAGTAGACTACTTACTCGGAAAAGATAATATTTCTAACACAGGTAAAAAAGAAGATCCTGTCGAAGCCGATCAGGATCTCGTTATACTAAATAGGAATGCAAAAAAGCTTTCTCCAGAGAATAGAAAAAAACTTTTAGATATGGCTAAAGTAATGTTTAAGGAGGAATTTGATGAAGACTGAACCTAATTATGAATATGCTACAAATGCTGCATATACTGAATTATCATACTATAATGGCAGTTTTCCTCAAATAAACATAATAGAATTACTATATGAGTCTGGAGACATTATATTAAAATCATATTCTCAGGCAGCAAGATTTTTTAAATGCTCTCATTATGAATTTACACATCAAATATCTCAAAGTGAATATGGCTTTACAGTATCTGATTTAAAAAGCAGAAATCATATAATCTACTATAATGATTTAAAAGACGAAAAAACGATAAGATTTACCTTAGCGCACGAGCTTGGGCATATAAGATTAGGTCATATAGTTGATGATGAAATAGCTGATAAAGAAGCTAATTGTTTCGCCAGAAATTTACTTTGTCCTGTACAGCTTATTCAAGGATATGATCTTTCAACTGTTGAAGATTATGTTGAATGCTTCGGGATCAGCTTACCCATGGCTGAAGCTTCGATAGCTCATTTTAAATCTGATTTTTATTACATCACAAATAGAAATTATCAAATTGTGAATGATAAAATTTATAGCTACATGACAGGATATAGTTTATACGAATTATATCATAGTTAAAATAGCAAATTTCTTAGTATCAATAAAGTTGTATAACGCCACGAAAGGAGTAACAAATCATGGGACTGTTTAATTTTAAATCTAACGATGACTCAGAATATGATAAATACTCTATGGGTTTTAAAAAAAGAAAAAAATATTCAAAAGCAGAAGCTGCTGTGCTTGCTCCTCAGTTTCTAAAGCAAGTGCAAGAAAGTGTCAATTTAATTAATAGTACTACAAATCCGCAAGTATTTTTTTGGCGATATGGATTTGCGATTTTTCGTTTAATCGAGCTTTCAAAAATGGAGAAGCTTATAAAATTTTCGGGTAAATCTCCTGCTAAATTTAAAATTGAAATGATAGAAACAAAGCAGGCTGCTATTTGTAATTTAATAGATAGAATGAGTAAAAAATATGAGGACAAAATTATTTCTTTAAAAACACAGAAAGGTAAGGTCAGTAATGTAGCAAAATTTTATGCTGAACTCGAACCTTATCACCCTGAAATGGAGCCTGAAACAATCAATCATTTTAATAATATTTATGAAAATTTAAAAACTTTTATTAACAGCCAATTATAATTAATATATGAATATACCAAGTAAATTATTAATAAAAGCCATAAATTGGTATCAATCTAAGCCTATTTTTCCTCATTCAGCTTGTGTTTTTGAACCTACTTGCTCAGAATACATGAAATTAGCTGTAATTAAATACGGTTTTATCAAAGGAGTAATTAAAGGCATAAAAAGAATTTTAAGATGCACACCTAAAAATGGTGGTATAGATTATCCATAAAAAGGAGGCTTATTATTATGACATATGAATATAAATGTGTTGCTGCACCAACGGATTTAATTATAAAAAAACAAACTGATATTGATAAATCTGTAAGAGGGTTTGGTGCTTTGATTAATTCAAATCTTGACGGAGGTTGGGAATTTTATTCAATGGAACAAATTACTTGTACTAAGCCGGCTGGCTGCCTTGCAAGTATCTTTGGTAAAAAAGAAGAAACAACGTATGTAAATATGTTAGTTTTTAGACGTCCTAAATAAATTTCAGATATGCAGCTAAAAGAATGAGGAAATAAAAAATCCCCCACGGTACCGGTAATACCGCAGGGGATAATGAGTTATGTTATACACATAACCGTCGCAAGTTAAGTATAGCATAGCTCCTCGAAAATGTCAAGGAGGTGCTATTATGGCAAAAGCAATTCAGCTGCCCTCAGGCTCTTGGAGAGTAAGAGTCTATGACAACGAACTGAAAAAACAAGTGAGCTTTACTTCTCAGCTCGAAGGCAAAGCCGGTAAAGCTGAAGCAGAGCTTATGGCTCGTGAATATCAGCTCGGACGCAAGCAGAAAAAAGCGCAAGGCAGAACTGTTGGTGAGTGCATCGATGAGTATATTGATCTCAAAGAAAATATCCTCTCCCCTAAAACTGTTGCAGAATATCGTCGTATAAGAAAAAATCAGCTCGCTGAATTTGACAATATATACTTATCAGAAATTTCCTCGCAGGATATTCAGAATTTTGTGAACAAGCTCGCTCTCACTAAAAAGCCAAGGACTGTAAAGAATGCATACAGCTTGATCTCATGTACTCTTAAAGTCTATTTGCCAAACCTTCGCCTCAACGTCACAAGACCTAAGATACAGAATCAGATAAAACAGCTTCCGGATGTAGAAGACGTTCTGAGAGCTATAGTCGGTTCAAACGTTGAGCTTCCTTGCCTTCTGGCAATGTGGTGCAGTCTGAGGATGTCCGAAGTCAGAGGAATTAAAAGGACTGACATAAAAAATGGTGTTCTGACGATTCAAAGAACTATAGTCAGAATTGACGGAGAAGACGTTGAAAAAAACACTACCAAAACAGTAGGAAGCACAAGGCAAATAAGACTTCCTAAGTACATTCTCGATCTTGTAGAACAAGTGCCGGATGAACGTGAGTATCTTGTATCTGATAATGGACACAAGATATATAACGACTTTACAAAACTGCTGAAAAGTAATGGCATTGAGCATATGTCCTTTCACGATCTTAGGCACCTTAATGCGTCTATCATGGTGCTGCTCGGAATTCCGGATAAATATGCTATGGAACGAGGAGGCTGGTCAAGCACAGGTGTACTAAAATCAGTCTATCAGCATACATTTTCAGAGGAAAGAAAGGCTGTAGATGAAAGAATCGACAACTATTTCAACAACATTTTAGACACGTTTTTAGACACGAATTAAAATTTCATGCTATATATAGCTATTTTAGACGGACAGGCTGTCCGTCCCTATGTTTTTATAGTATAAATCGAGGTGATACAATGGAATTTCACATTAATTCGCTCTATCTTTGCGTCAAAGACATGGACAGAGCCATAAATTTTTACGAGGACATTTTCGAGCAGAAAGTCACCGAAAAGAGTGACATTTACAGTGTTTTCGATGTAAACGGCTTTAGGCTGGGACTGTTTGCCTTTGAGAAAATGAATGAACCACATACATTCGGAAGCAATTGCCTGCCGAGTATCAACGTTGACAGCCTTAGCTCGATGCAGGAAAAACTCAAAGGAAAAGAGCTGTGCTTTCCGATAACACGGATAAAAGATAATTTTGTGGCTGAATTCATTGACAGCGAAGGCAATCATCTTGAAATAACTACTACTTATAAGCTGCATGAGATCATCGGAAAAAACGTTACCGTTACTGTTGATCGTCCCCTTGGAAGTGCTCACCCGAAATACCAGGATATGATATATCCCATAAATTATGGATATATCGACGTTTTGATGGCTCAGGACGGAGAAGAACAGGACGCATATATCCTCGGAGTTCATGAAGCTGTCGATACCTTCACAGGTCATATCATTGCTGTTATAAAACGCTCTGATGATGTGGAGGAGAAATGGGTGGTTTGCCCCGAAAATTCAACTTTTACCAAAGATGAGATAATGGAACAAATTGAGTTTCAGGAGAAATATTTCAATTCTGAGATAATTATGTAGGAGGTCACTATGGCTGCACCGTTAGCTGATAAAATACGCCCGAAAACTCTTGCCGATGTGGTCGGTCAGGAGCATATTCTCGCCGAGGGTAAGCCTCTCCGCCGTATAATCGAAAGCGGAACTGTTCCGAATATGATATTTTATGGGCCGTCGGGCGTGGGTAAGACTACTGTTGCTCGCATAATCGCTGAAAATTGCGGAATGTCACTGTACAAACTCAACGGAACGAACGCTTCACTGTCTGATATCAAGGACGTTGTAGCCGATATCGGCACATTCGGCAGCGAGAATGGTATTCTGTTATATCTTGATGAGATTCAGTACCTCAATAAGAAACAGCAGCAGAGTCTGCTTGAATATATCGAAAACGGCGATATAACACTTATCGCTTCGACTACGGAAAATCCTTACTTTGCTGTATATAATGCCGTTATCAGCCGAAGCACAGTGTTTGAGTTCAAGCCCGTTACCGCTGAACAGCTTATTCCTGCTATTAAACGTGCATTCCGCATTATGTCTGAGGAGAATGGCTATGAAGTTGAGGCATCTGATGACATTATAAATAAAATTGCATATAGCTGCGGCGGAGATGTACGAAAAGCCATGAATACTGCCGAGCTTGCTGTAGTCTGCGGTGAAGCCTCCGACGGTAAAGTCGCTGTAACGGAAGACTCACTTGAAGTCCTCGCTCAGCGCAGTAATATGCGTTATGACCGCGACGGTGACCAGCACTATGACATACTTTCAGCTTTTCATAAATCCGTTCGCGGATCTGATGAGAATGCTGCTCTGCATTATGCGGCGCGGCTTATTGAAGCAGGAGATATCATATCACTTTGCAGGAGAATGCTCTGCATAGCTTCCGAAGATGTCGGACTCGCCTACCCTATGGCTGTTCCTATAGTTAAAGCTTGTGTGGATTCCGCCCTTCAATTAGGCCTTCCCGAAGCAAAGCTGCCGATCGCAGAAGCAATTATTCTTATGGCAACTGCTCCGAAATCAAACAGTGCCTGCATGGCGATAGATGCTGCGCTTGATGATATTAAAAGCTGTGATGCACTTGATTTTCCGCGGCATCTTCAGAATGTCCATTTTGACGGAAAAGGTGCAAAGGTAGTTGGTCAGCATTATTTATATCCGCATAATTTCCCGAATCATTACGTTAAGCAGCAGTATCTGCCCGATGCACTGGCAGGTCATGTTTACTATCATTTTGGCGATAATAAGCAGGAGCAGTCTGCATTGCAGTACAGACAGAAATTACTTAACGAAGCGAATAAATAGATCATTTCCGCAGTTCAGAGGCTGCGGATTTTTTATTTAGCAAAATAGCCATTTTTTCATATTATAGATGCAATTATTTGGTCTTGACAAATTGACGAAAAAATGGTATAGTAATTATGTAATGTACAATTGTTCTCTGGTGACGGACTATTCCCTATTAAACATTATAATAAAAGGTGATTCTATGGATACTAAATCACAGCTTATTGTTGCCGATTCTAAAATTTTGCCGGAGGTCTTTACAAAAGTCCTTGAGGTAAAAAAACTTATGGCACAGAAAGGCGAAAAAAGTTTCGCTTCTGCTTGCAAGCGCGTCGGCATCTCAAGAAGTGCATATTACAAATATAAGGACAGCGTTTTTTCGTATGAGGAGCTTTTTAACCGAAAGATAGTTAATATTTATCTTCTTCTCAGCGACAGTCCTGGAGTTCTTTCAAGTGCGCTTGTATTTCTTCATAACCTGAATGCTAATATTTTGACGGTTAACCAGAGTATCCCTGTGGACGGTGCGGCTGCTGTAAATATTTCGCTCAGGCTAACAGGCGATTCCGATGAGGAGATCGCTGCTTTAAATTCAATTACTGAACTCAACGGCGTTTTGGAGGTAAAAATACTCTCAGCCGAATGAGTTATACGGAGGTTTCTTTTATGTCAGTTAAATTTGCAGTTTTAGGTCATGGTGTAGTTGGTTCAGGCGTTGTAGAGCTTTTTTACAAGAATAAAAAAAGCATCGAAAAGCGTGCAGGAACTGAAATGGATATCAAGTATATCCTCGATCTAAGAGAGTTTCCTGATTCACCTTACGCTGACAAATTCACTAAGGACTTTAATGATATAGTTAATGACGACGAGGTAGTTTCTGTTGCAGAGTGCATGGGCGGCGTTGAGCCTGCTTTCACATTTGTTAAGGCATGCCTCGAAAAAGGAAAGAGCGTATCTACTTCAAATAAGGAACTTGTTGCTGAGAAAGGCGATATCCTCCTCAAAACTGCTAAGGAGCACAACTGCAATTTCTTCTTTGAAGCAAGTGTCGGCGGTGCTATACCGATAATCAGACCGCTTCACAAGTGCCTTGCTGCTAATGATATCTCAAAGGTAGCAGGTATACTTAACGGTACAACAAACTTCATTCTTACAAAGATGTATAATGATAATATGCCTTTTGCCGAGGCTCTGAAGCTTGCTCAGGAGCTCGGTTACGCCGAGAAAGACCCGACTGCTGATATTGAAGGTCACGACGCTTGCCGTAAGATCTGCATTATTTCTTCACTTGTTTTCGGCAAGCACGTTTATCCAAAGAGCGTTTACACTAAGGGTATTACAGATATACAGCTCTGTGATGTTGAGGCTTCTGACGTTCTCGGCTATGCGATAAAGCTTATTGCTTCTGTTACAAAGCTTGATAACGGCAAGATCCTTCCTTCTGTTATGCCTACGCTGGTATCATATGACAGCATCATGTCAGGCGTAAATGACGTATTCAATGCTGTACTTGTATACGGCGACGGCATCGATCAGGCAATGTTCTACGGAAGAGGTGCAGGAAAGCTTCCTACAGCAAGTGCTGTAATGGGCGATGTTATTGAAGCTGTTAAGCATAAGGTAACTGTATTCTCTCAGTCATGGGATTCTGCTTCCGATGATTCATTCATTGAAAAGATCGACAACTACAGTTCTAAGTGGTATTTCCGCGTTCCTAACGATTCTGAAATTGGCGGAGTTGAAGTCTACAACAACGACAATGGTCTTTCATACATAACTACAGAGAAACTCACATTTGCTCAGGCAAAGGCAAAGGCTGAGGAGCTCGGCGCACTTGCATATCTCCCTGTTCTTGATTAAGACAAATTATACAGCACCTCGTCAGAGGTGCTGTTATTTTATCGATTATATGAAAAAATACCTGCAACAAAGGAAACTCCCCGAACCGTTTCAAAACGATTCAGGGAGTTTTTATTATCTCTTTACGAAATACTCCTCATACCATACGAGGAATGTGTATATAGTCCAAACCTTGCGCCAGTTGTCGGAATTTCCGCCAACATACTCATCGTAAATTGCGTTTATCTGATCAAGATCGAAGAACTGTGCAGCCATGTCGCTCTTGAACTTAATGCGGACATCTTCATTGTAGCGCTCGTCAGCAAGCCATATTCTTACAGGAACGATGAAGCCAAGCTTCTTTCTGAATGCTATCTCCTCAGGAAGAACCTTTGCAGCCGCAGTTCTGAAAGCTACCTTGTTCTGCTCCTCGTTCACCTTATATTTAGAAGGCATACGTGATGCAATATCGAATATTCTTCTGTCAGTAAGAGGCATACGTATCTCGAGTCCGCAAGCTGTGCTCATTTTGTCAACATTGAGATAAATATCGCCTTCGAGCCATATCTGTATATCAACGTCTGACATCTTTGTGAGCGGATCAAGTCCCTCTGTTTCGTCGTAAATGTACTTTACGAGGTTGATCGGAAGAACATTTGGATCATAGTGCTTGAGTATCTTCTGCTTTTCCTCTTCCTTCATTATATTGGTATTGCCGACATAGAAGGTTTTGAGATTATCGCCATAACGCTCAGCGTTGCGGTACATATTATAGCCGCCGAAGAATTCGTCAGCGCCTTCACCTGAGTAGCAAAGCTTAGTGTGCTCGGCAGTTGCCTTGCAGCCAAGTGTAAATACGATAGCAGAAGCATCACCGAGAGGCTGCTCCATATTGTACATTACGAAGGGAACTATGTCAAAGAAGTCCTTAGGCTGGATATTTGCAACACAGTGCTCTACATTGAGCAGCTCTGCTGTTTTTGCAGCGACTCTTGATTCATCGAATCTTTCCTCGTCATATCCGCAGGAATCGGCTCTCTTAGCATCTGACATTGCGAGAACGTAAGAGGAATCAACTCCGCCTGAAAGGAATGATTCAGCAACTTCATCTGCGTCCTTAACTTCAGGGAAGATATTTGTCAGTGTATCGTGTATCTCGTTTGCCCAGTCATCAAGCGACTTTGAGTCGTCAGGTTTAAAGGTCGGTGTCCAGTAACGTTCTATCGTAAGCTTTCCGTCCTTGAATTCAAGCCAGTGTCCGGGCATAAGCTTTTTAACACCTTTGAAGAATGTATCTTCGCCTGCAACATAAGTGAGAGTCATGTATATCTGGAGCATATCGACATTAAGCTCCTTTACAAAGCCTTCCTGAGCCATAATCTTGCTGATATTTGTTCCGCAGAGAAGCTTGTTATCAGCAGTTATATAATAGTAGAAGGGTTTTGTTCCAAAATGATCTCTGAGGCAGAAATACTTATCCTCATTTGTGTCATAGAGAGCAAATGCAAACATTCCATAGAAATGGTCTGCCATTTCCCTGCCCCATTTTTCATAAGCTTTTACGATTATCTCATTTTCGCGCTCTTCACGAGAGAGAGAATTATTTATTCCAAGCTCCTCGCAGAGTGCGCGCCAATTGCGTATATGACCTCTGTAATCACAGATTTTTATCAATTTAATTCACCTCTTAGTAGTGTTGCTTATTTTTCTTCGTAATTCTGTGGGCGGTTCATCAGTGCACCAAGAGCCTTTCTTACGTCACCGTGCTCAAAGAGTATTTTATTGAGCTGTTCTGTGATAGGAAGTTCTACCCCAACACTCTTAGCAAGCTGATATGCTGCTTTACAGCAAAAATAGCCTTCAACTGTACCGACACGTTTAACGGCTTCTTCAGGGGATATTCCCTGACCTATAAGAATACCTGCACGTCTGTTACGGCTGTGCATACTTGTGCAAGTTACAATGAGGTCACCGATACCTGTAAGTCCGCTGAAAGTTTCAGCGTCTGCGCCGCAGGCTTTGCCAAGACGAGCGATCTCGTGGATACCACGGGTCATAAGTGCAGCTTTGGTATTGTCTCCATAGCCAAGACCGTCACATATTCCAACGCACAGAGCAATGATATTCTTTAATGCGCCGCCTATCTCACAGCCCTTTACGTCGTCGTTGATATATATTCTAAGGAAACTGTTACCGAATTCACGCTGAACACATTCTGCTGCCTCATGGTTTGTCGAAGCAGCAACAATGGTCGTAGGAACACATCTTGCGACTTCTTCGGCGTGAGATGGTCCTGAAAGCACGACGAGCTTATCAGTTTTTACTTCTTCGCTGATAACTTCGCTGAGTGTTTTAAGACTTCCTTCTTCAAGACCCTTTCCCGTATTTACGACCACCATATGATCGTCAATATATGGTGCTGCTTCTTTAGCAACAGATCTTACAAATGATGATGGTATACCAAATAAGAGGATATCGCAGCCAGTGATACATGAAATATCACTTGTCATAGCAATACTTTCAGAAATAGGCACACCAGGAAGCTTCTGAACGTGTTCTCCGTGTGAACGAATATCATCTATTTCTGATTGGAATTTTGACCATACTGTAACATTATGGCCGCAATGCTCAGCAACTATTGCAAGACTTAAACCGAATCCCCCCGAACCAAGTATTACGATCTTTGCCATAACAATCAACTCCTTATGAAAATCATTCCTTATCAATTTTTATGGGTTTAAATGAAAATTTATTCTCATTCCCGTCCTTGAGTCTCTGCATATTTGTTCGGTGCATCCAGATTATCATAGCCATCATAGGCATACACATAAACATATACAGCAAGCTTCTTCCCAATGAATAGTCATCAACTATCCATGACATCAGAAATGTTGCTAAAGGGCAGTATGCAGAAGATATCAGTGAACCAAGGGATACATACTTTGAAATTGCAAGTACTACAATAAATACAAGCAATGAAGCCAATAATACCTTATAATCTATTGCAATGAGAGATGCAGCGCTGACAAGTACACCCTTTCCGCCCTTGAATCCGTAATACAACGGAAAAACATGGCCGAGTATTGCAAAGAAGCCTGCTATATAACCGATATAGTGTGTATCATTGTCAGGAGAAAGTCCTGCATCGACAAGATGGCAGAAACCTCTTGAAAGAAGAACAGCTACAATGCCCTTTAAAAGGTCGCCTACGAGCGTTAAGACGGCACAGTGTTTACCTGCACATCTCAATGTATTGGTCAGACCTGCATTTTTACTGCCCATATCACGGATATCTTTACCTGTAAACATTCTGACGACGATTATCGCTGAATTGATACTTCCAAGAAAGTATCCAAGAACAGCTGCAACTATGAATGAAAGAAAAAAATTCATTATTTGTCATTTCCTCCTCTCTCACGGACGATAAAGCGTACAGGAGTACCTTCAAGTCCGAATGTTGAGCGTATTTGATTTTCTATATATCTTCTGTATGAAAAATGGAACAGATCGGCTCTGTTTACAAAAGTAACGAATGTAGGAGGTTTAGTGGAAGGTTGGGTCATATAGTATATCTTCAGTCTTCTTCCCTTATCGGACGGAGGCTGAACGCGGGTCGTAGCATAGGCGAGTACATCATTGAGCATACCTGTGGATATACGCATACTGTTCTGCTCATAGGTGTACTTGATAAGCTCATAGAGCTTATTGATACGCTGTCCTGTTTTTGCCGAAATAAAGACGAAAGGAACATAAGACATAAAACTGAAATCATTCTCCAGCTTAGTTCTGTATTCCTGCATAGTTTTATCGTCTTTTTCAATAAGGTCCCACTTATTTACAGCAACAACGCAGGCTTTTCCCTGTTCGTGAGCGTAGCCTGCAACCTTTGAATCCTGCTCTGTAAAGCCTTCAGAGGCATCGAGCATGATAACACAAACATCTGCGCGGTCAACAGCCATATAAGCTCTGAGGACGCTGTAATGTTCAACTTTTTCAGTGACCTTGGATTTTTTACGAATACCTGCTGTATCTATGAACACGAACTTGCCGAATTCATTTTCAATGACAGTATCCGTTGAATCACGGGTAGTACCTGCGATATCGGAAACAATAACGCGCTCCTCACCTGCTATTTTATTGATAAGTGAAGATTTTCCTGCGTTAGGTTTGCCTATAACAGCAACCTTTATATGATCCTCGTCATATTCGGGTTCGTCGCCATCAGGAAGGCTCTCGAACACCTTATCGAGCATATCTCCTGTACCGTGACCATGAACAGAAGATATCGGATAAGGGTCGCCAAGACCGAGATTATAAAACTCATAGAGTTCCATAGGAGGATCGCCGAGGTTATCGACTTTATTTACTGCGAGAACGATGGGCTTTCCGCTTTTAAGAAGCATCTGAGCTACTGAATAGTCGTCAGCAGTAACACCGCAGCGAATATCAGTAACAAAGACTATAACATCAGCCTTTTCGATAGCAAGCTCGGACTGTCTCCTCATCTGAGCAAGAATGACATCATTGCTGTCAGGCTCGATACCGCCTGTATCCACGACAATGAATTCTCTTCCGCGCCATTCGCACTTTGAGTAGATACGGTCGCGCGTAACGCCCGGAGTGTCCTCAACGATAGACAAACGCTGACCAATAAGCTTGTTAAAAAGCGTTGATTTACCTACATTAGGTCGTCCAACAACTGCAACTATCGGTAATGACATTTTACGTTCTCCTTTCTTTCGAGAATTAATTATTATATAAAGAAGCGAAATGTGCTTCATTTTTTCATATTTAGTATTTGTAAATCAATAGGTTATACCCATGATAGCATCAAGCAATTCATAACCATCGCTTGGAGTTGTACGAATTACAACGTTAAGTTCTCTTTCGACATCGCCAATAGTGAGATCGTCCAGAAAAACGTCAGAATCACGCCGTACCATTGCCTGTGACAAAAGAAGGTTATCCCCGAGGTCTTTTCCTTTAAGCTGTGAAATAAGATCCTGAGCTGTTATAAGACCTGTTACAGTGATCGTATCTCCGAAAAAATCATTTCGTATACGATAAACGTCACATTTTAATTTTGGGAAAGCCTTCTCAGCCATTTTCGCCAGCATATTTATAGTACCGAAAGCAGAGTATCCTGTAGCAATGGAAACGTGTCTGTCATCGCCTTCCCATTCAGCCATATCAAGAGCTTTTTCAAATTCATCGATAAGTGAACGCAGCATTCCGACACCGTTTTCGTACTGTGAAAAATCCTCATATGCTTCCATAGGCGGAAGTTCTCTTTCGGCAATAAGATAAAACTCGTCTGACGGGAAAACGGTACGTGTACCGAACTTTTCGAGGAATATCTGCTGAAATTCTTCGATAATATCGATAGTTTGTCCCGCAGTTTCTTTGTTAAAAGTGGTAAGCGGAAAAAGTCCGTCACGGAATTTAGTGATACCTACAGGAACGACAGCCATACTTGTGATGTTTGGCATAAGTCCACCGAGGTCGGTGAGTGATCTTCTAAGCTCATCGCCGTCATTAAGTCCGGGGCAGCAAACGATCTGACAATTAAGCTTTATACCATTTTCAGCCAACTGCCATATATACTTCAGTTTTTCTCCTGCAAATCGGTTATGCATCATTTTGACTCTCAGCTCAGGGTTAGTGGTATGCACAGAAACATTGATATTGAGCTTCATTTCGATGATTCTGTCGATATCCGACTGTTTCATATTAGTAAGAGTGACATAATTTCCCTGTAAAAAAGAGAGTCGTGCATCATCGTCCTTAAAATAGAGCGTTTCTCTCATGCCGGGTGGCATCTGATCGATAAAGCAGAACACGCATTTATTGCTGCATGACTGTTTATTGTCCATAAGAAACGTCTCGAATTCAAGACCGAGATCATCATATTCGTCCTTGATGATATCAACGGTCATTAAAACGCCATCACGCTCAATTTCGAGTGTAATATCGGTATCGGCAGCATAATACATATAGTCAAGGACATCTTTAATGCCATGACCATTGATCTTAACAAGGATATCCCCATTTTTGACTCCGTGCTTGTCCGACGGCGAGCCATGCAAAACGCTGTTGATCTTAACCATAAAATATCTCCAAACACTTAAAAAGGAGAGAAGGATCTCTCCTCCTCTCCTTCTCTTTTTATCGGATCAAGCCGATTATTCAGCGTCGATCTTAAGGACCTCTACGCCCTTATAGAATCCGCAGTTTTTGCAAACCTTATGCGGAGCCTTATATGCGCCGCAGTTATCACACTTGGACATTGCGGGTGCTTCAAGCTTCCAAACTGCTGAACGTCTCTTATCACGTCTTGCCTTGGAAGTTTTTCTCTTTGGTACAGCCATTCTGGCACCTCCTTACAGAGCTTCACAGCTCAAATTAATTAAGATGATCGCACTGAGATTCATTAAGATCGCAGCCACACACCATACACAGCCCCTTGCAATCGTCCTTGCAAAGATTTTTGGTAGGAAGGCTGAGAAGAATATCGGTCAGTGCAATTTCATTTAACTCAATGCTCTCACCGTCTGCCACGATATAATCATCGTTATCTTCATTGCTGACGGAAGGAACAACGATATGGTCGAAGCTGAGATCATAATCCTTAACATATTCTTTCAGGCATCTGTCACAGGTATTGACAAGGCTGAATGAAGCGGAATAATCAAGATAAACGACTCCCGCCCTGTTATAAAATTTACCGCTAAGTTCAACGAGTGAATTAAAGGAATAACCTTTTATATCACCGAACTCTTCAGCAGGGATCTCATAAGAAAACTCTTTTGTTTCTCCGACGATATTGAAAACTTGCTTTAAATTGATTTTCATATTATAATCCTTCAGAGCACCATAAGATACATTATACACTAAATGACGTTATCTGTCAATAGTTAAGCTTAAAAAAATCGAATTTTTTCGTTGAATTACTTGATAAACTGCTTTACGCTCTCAGGAAGTTCGGAATCATCAGCAGAAACTGTGAATACAACAGTTGCTTCTTCGCCTGTGAGCTTGTCAAGCTTCTCGAAGAGTTTGCCGAGAACATCGAAATCCTTGCCAACGATCTTTAGGATACCGTCAACAAAAATGTCCTTGATATCATAATTGCCTGCGAGCATACCTGCAACGAAACCATAGAATGCATCTGCACCCTCGATGTCAAAGCTCTCTGTATCGCACCATCTTACTCTGAAGCTGATAGAACGTCTGATGTTATCACCTTTTTCGATGCAAACAAGGTTGCCGTTTGTAGACTTAACAGCATCGTTGATCTTATCGATGAGTATCTTGGTTTTACCTGTGCCTTTTTTACCAGTAATAAGTTTAATCATAATTTACTCCTTCCATGCCCTGCGGCATTTATGACGTATTATATTTTGTATTATGAGCTAAACAGACTTATCAGCCAAGCTTAGCCTCAAGAGCAGCCTTTGCACCCTCATAACCCGGCTTGCCAAGAAGTGCAAACATATTTGACTTATAGCTTTCAACGCCAGGCTGGTTGAAAGGATTAACACCGAGAACATAGCCTGAAATTGCGCAAGCCTTCTCAAAGAAGTAGATCATGTAACCAACATTTTCTTCTGTAGTGTCATCGAGCTCAAGAATGATATTAGGAACTCCGCCTTCTGTATGAGCAAGAACTGTACCCTCGAAAGCCTTTCTGTTTACAACAGACATATTCTGGTTTGTAAGGAAGTTAAGACCGTCAAGGTTCTCAGCATCAGGCTCAAGGAAGAGATCTGTCTTAGGCTTCTTAATATCAACAACAGTCTCGAAGAGGATTCTTGCACCGTCCTGGATATACTGACCCATAGAGTGAAGATCAGTTGAGAATACTGCTGCTGATGGGAAGATACCCTTATTGTCCTTGCCTTCGCTTTCGCCGAAGAGCTGCTTATACCACTCAGACATCATTACGAAGCTTGGGTCATAAGAAACGAGCATTTCAACTGACTTGCCCTTTCTGTAAAGAATGTTTCTGAGTGCAGCATATTTATAGCAATCGTTATTATCAAAATCAGCACTGAAATCAGCCTGAGCCTTTGCAGCACCCTTCATGAGAGCGTCAATGTCACAGCCTGCAACAGCTATAGGAAGAAGACCAACTGCTGTAAGTACAGAGAAACGACCTCCTACATCATCAGGAATAACGAATGTCTCATAGCCTTCTGCATCAGAGAGGTTTTTGAGAGTTCCTCTTGCCTTGTCTGTAGTAGCAAAGATACGGTTCTTAGCCTCGTCCTTGCCGTACTTATCTTCAACCATCTTCTTGAAGATCCTGAAAGCAAGAGCAGGCTCAGTTGTTGTACCTGACTTAGAGATAACGTTTACGGAGAAGTCCTTACCCTCACAAAGAGCAATGATCTCGTTGAGGTAAGCAGGGTTGATGCTGTTGCCAACATAGTAGATATCAGGTGTATCTTTCTTCATATTATTATAAAGAGGTGACTTGAGGAGCTCAATAGCAGCTCTTGCTCCAAGATATGAACCACCGATACCGATAACGATAAGAATATCGGAATTTGCCTTGATTCTCTCGGCAGCAGCCTTGATACGTGCAAATTCGTCCTTATCATAGGCTGTAGGAAGATCTACCCAGCCTAAAAAATCATTGCCGAGACCTGTCTTGCTCTGAAGTGACTGAGCAGCAGCTTCTACCTGAGCTTTGATACCAGCCATTTCGTCAGCATTGACGAAGTCCTTCAAGTATTTGGTGTTGAGTTTTAAAGACATTAAAATTTACCTCCAATATGTATGGTAAGCCATACAAATATAATTTACCATCTTTATGATACTATATTTTTGGAATTTTTTCAAGTACCTTTACATAACATTTTCAACATTTGTGCATTTACGATAAATCTAATATTATTTTTTTATCAGTTTGCACAACATTTTTCTAAAAACATAGTACCAATCCAGCTTGTCAACTGCTGATTTTGTTATAATATCAGTCTCAAAAACAAGAGTATCATCGTTATAAAAAGCAGCGGTACCTATTCGTTGTTCTGATTTTACAGGAGCACTGATATAATCGGGCATGACTACACGAGTTCTCAACTCCCCTGCTGCTTTTGGAATTGAAGCTTTACCTTGTGACGCAAGACCGATCTCTACACTCTGAGATGTGCCGTTTCTGATATTCAGTGGTTTCATCATTTCTTCGGGAAACATTGTAAGTACGACCTTATATCCTGAAAAGCCTTTTTTAATAAGTGATCTTGCCATTTTAAAAGATATGTCATCACTTTCAGCGCCAAGAATAACGGATATAAAGGCAGTCCCGTTGTCATTGCGGCCGCCTTCGGCTATGCAGTAGCCGCTCTGATCCGAGTGGCAGGCTTTAAACCCTATGTGAAGGTCATAAGTTCTTGCGAGGGTGTTTTCATTTACCAGCTCAGTCTGACCGTTTTTCACGAAATCTCTCCAAGTAGAAAAGTACGGCAGGAGGCATTCGTGCTTTGAAAGTTCGCAGCAAATGATCGCTATATCGTGTGCTGTAGTGTACTCTTTTTCGTCGAAATAGCCATACGGTGAAGTAAAAAGAGTATCTCTCAGACCGAGATCAAAGGCTTTTGCGTTCATATTCATCACGAATTTTTCGATGCTTCCTGCTGAATGTTCAGCGAGAACAGTCATAGCATCGTTTGCATTTCCGATTATAACGCTTTTCAGAAGCTCTTCAACGGTAATATTATCTCCGCTTTCGAGCCATATCACCGAGCCTTTTGTACCTTGTACGCTGTCGGATGCAGTTACTGTATCTGTAAGCTTATAATCTTCGTTATCGATATCTTCAGCTATCAGCAGCAGCCCCATGAGTTTTGAAAGATATCCTGCATTTAAGTGAATATTGTCGTTATGAGATTCAAGGGTAGTATGTGTTTCTGCTTCCATGAGAATATACGCCCTCGGTTGCTTTTCATCGGGAACATCTGCACTTATAACAGAGCACACCAAAAAAAGCGTTAATATCATTGCAATACCTTTTGTTACTATGCTATACATATAAAAATCACCTCTTACAATAATATGTGTAAGAGATGATATAAATGAAAACAGGAGCAGTAAATCTGCTCCTGCCAGCTTGTCAATAAACCCCAATTTTTAAGGGAACGCCTTCACTTGCAAGGCGTTCCCTCTTAAAAAACAGTCCACTGGACTGTTTTTTAATTCACCCTTTGCGAAGCGCTTTGAGGCTATTTGTGGGGCTTTGCCCCACACCCTACCAGAGGCGCTGCCTCTGGACTCTGCCAAAGGAACACAGTCCCTTTGGAATCCCATTCATTGGTATAAGGACTTTTTTCGACAGACTGACAGGAGCAGTAGATCTGCTCCTGCATTTTAGTCCTTTAGAGCTGTAATGATAAATGATTTTCTGTTATCGCCCGATATTTCATAATTTCCTGATATCGGAGTGCGAATAACAATCTTATCCTCATTGCCCGATACTGTGTATATCTGATAAGCTGTGTTATTGAAGGAGAAGGAATACGGTTCCTCTAAGGTATACTGTTCGAGGAAATCGACATATTCTTCAAGACAAAGGCCCTTCTGCTTCATTATAGCTGCGTTGATATCACCAACATATCTTAAATGCCACGGGCAATATTCATTTCCTGTTTTTTCTTTTTTGCCATCAGGACACCTTACAATAAAGCCATATCGCCAGCAGTTTTCGACGATCCAGCCCTCTGCGTCGCAGCCGTCATATGAAAGAACTGTTCCGCCTGCATTCAGTGCAAGATCGATACAATAGCCCGACATCGACTCTGAAAATTCCTTCGGGCAATATGAATAATCTCCCGTATAAGTCTCTGTTGTGCCATAAACTATGAAATCTGCAAGAGAGGTTTCGTTTTGATAGTCCTCCATCATAGTATTTAAAGCATTTGCAGCATCTGCATTAAGAGAAATATCTTCCTCACAAAGAGTATAATACTCATTTTTTCTGTCTATAAGCTTTACCATTGCAGTCTGGTCGCTTTCTTTTGCGGGCTTGCTTTCCGTGTATATAGCGAGTAATCCCTTTGAAACATCTTCCTTTGAGAGTTCGCACTCTGAGAATGCAGTATTCTCAACTCCTCCAAAAGGATCTGCTGCATTATATGAAAGGCTGTTACCGGTAGATGGTTCTTCGCAATTATAATTATCACGAAAAACCCCCTGTACCTTTAAATTATATGGTTTTTGACTCTCCAAACCTCTTCTTAGTCCATCTGCTCCAAAAAGAGTTACGACAATAATGCCCATAGCGATAAAGACGCGACTTGCCCTGAGCTTGTCTCTCTTTTTTTCATTCATTATGCATATCCTCCGAATTTTGCTCTACACTTTTTTATCTTTCTTCAGGCAGTATATATTTCTTCTGCGCAAAATATGTATTTAACGTATTGCATTGTTGTTCCAATACAGAGAAACAATATATCTTTCGATTCCTCTGCCGTTATAGCCTGCTTTACGACTTATGCAGGCTTATGAATATATTTATGATCGTTCTGTTTATGAGTTTCTTATTACTGCAAAACATAATTCCGTTCATAGCAGTTCATCTTCGCGGATATTCCTCAGACCTGTCCGTCTTTTCGGAAATAAAACAAAAAAGCACTGCCGTTTTCTCTGTATGTTCTGTAGTGAACTCGGATAAACAGATGTAATATCTGTACTTACAGCTTCGCCGTCCGACATATATTTTCAGCACCTGTACGGCTGTCTTAACTTGTCGGACCGGACTGTATCCGTTATTTTTAAGAACCAAAAAGAAAACTGCTGTGCCTGTAATATACAAGTAAGCATTATTATTTTTGTTTCCTTCTTTTGTTCATTCTACACTATGATTTATATCTCTGTTTTCCATTATAATACAAATTTAAATTATTGTCAATGTATTATTTGAAATCTACGATTTGCACAAATCGACATTACTGTTTTTTTGCAAAATTACAAATTTCATGTTTAACCATATGTCAAAAAAAGGAGCTCTCCTGATGTGAGAACTCCTTATAGTTATTGTTATATTTCTACTGCAATATGTGCTTTTTTCTCAAATGAGTACAAATATGCTTCCTTTACGTGCTTCCCTGTTGTAAGCTCGAGTGCTGATCTATAAAGCCTGAGCTGTGTCGAATAACGTTCTTTCAGCTTTTCAAGAGATATTCCTCTGTCCGATTTATAGTCAACTATTACCAGCTCTCCGTTTTCTTCAAAAAGCAGATCTACGATTCCTTTTATCATGCCGTCAGATCTTTTCAGCTTATCAAGCAATTCGTCCTTTATATCAAGATCAGAAACTGCAACCATGAATTTCTTTTCGCGTTCATAGCTATTGGCATTACAAATACGTTTGTAAAGCTCACCGCCGAAAAAAGCTTTTACATTTAATACACTGATAGATTCTGCTTCATTTTGGCTTATATATCCCATGTCAGCGATATTTTGTATCTCTTTTTCGGTTTCGTTCATTGCATTTTCAAAATTGCAGTACTGGAAGAAGGTATGGATAGCAGTTCCGCGTTCCGCACCTGTGAGCTTTGATCCTGACGCTTTGAATTTTGGTCTTTTCAGCTTAAAATCAAATGTATCATTTTTGTCTTTGAGCTTTTTTGTGATCTGAGTAACACTAAGTTTGGCAGGTGTTACCGACAATGTGCGGTCATAATCGAATGATATTATGTTCTTCATTTCAGATATGATAGCCTCATCAGGCATTATTTCGACGTTTTCGGTGGTGTCTTCAGGCTCTTCGGCAGTAATATTTCCTGCATATTCCCATTCAAACATATGCTTATCGTCAGCGCTGTTTAATGCGAATGATTCACCGAGTTCAATTTCAAGCTGCTCCGCAATTTTATTGAATTCACCGTTTCGTATCAGTATTGCCCATAACCAGTCGGAAAAGCTTTTGGCTTCGCTTACTGTTTCCGCAATATCACCATTATACAGTGTGCAGCTTTCTATTATCGTTCCTGCGCGTTTAAGAGCTTTTTCGCCGCATTTGATGTTTATGAACAGCTTCTGTTTAGCTCTTGTTAGGGCTACATATAAAAGACGCATTTCCTCACTTCGGGTATCATGCTCTTCCTCATCTGCAAGCATTACCTGCTGAAAAGTCCTGTATTTACGGTAAAGCAGCGGATCATATAGAACATAACCTATCCTTCCGTCTGAGCTGCACATTACAGGTTTTGCATCAAATTTGAAGTTCACCGATGTTTCTGCTATGAAAACAAACGGAAATTCAAGTCCTTTTGAACGATGCATGGTCAATACAGAAACATAATCTCCTGATGATGCTGAAACTTTTCCCTGTGCGTAATCGCCGTTCTCCATAACTTTGTCAAGATGACGCAAAAAGCCGTTAAGTCCGCCTGTTCCGTCATAAGCTGCGCTATTTTCGTAGTTCTGAGCGTACTGTATAAGTGCGCGAAGATTTGCACGTTTTTTATCTCCGTCGCTGTAAAGCTGCATTACGGAGATAAAATCGGTGGAATCATATATTTCGCCTATTAGCTCGCCTATCGTCATGGTGACTGAATCAAGTCTGAATGTATCAAGCGAGTCAAGAAAATCGGCACATCTGCCTTGTAGGAACATATCCGTGCATTCTTCATATTCTCCGTCTGCAATACCACGTATTATCGGAAACAAAGCCCTTTCCTTATCAAATGATCGTATATATGCGATATCGGAGATGCTGAACATATACATAGGAGATGTCATAACAGCTGCGAGAGAGATATCCTGCAATGGATTGCTGATTATTCTCAGAAGATCGATCAGCACAGCTATTTCACGCGCTTTCAGGTAACCTGTTTCCTCGTTTCGCTTAGCAGGAATACCTATCTTGTTAAGCTCATCTGCATACATATTGATGTGGACATTGTTACGCACAAGTATACAAAAATCAGACGGTCTGCATGGTCGGGCAGAACCTTCTTTTTCTGTTACCATTATGCCTTCATTGAGCATCTTTGCTATTTTTGACGCAGTGAAAACAGCTTCAAGATTTGATTTTACAGTATCTTCTTCATCTTCTTCCTGATCGTCGTTGATAAAATTAATATGCGTGATACGTTCTTCCTCGCGCTCATTACTGTAATGAGAAGCGCCGAAATAAAGCTTTTCATCATCATTATAATCGATATCACCGCATTTTTCCGACATTATCCCACCAAAAACATAGTTTACAAAATCTATGACTTGCGGTGAGCTTCGGAAGTTTTTATTCAGCAGTATATATTGATTTGATGAATCACTATCCGCATCATAAGCAGTCGAGCTTCTGATGGTATTGATGAAATTTCGTGGATTTGCAAGTCTGAAACGGTAAATAGACTGCTTTACATCTCCGACAAGAAAAACATTGTCACCGTAAAGAGGCTGACTGTTTTCATCGAGCTTATAGTTTTTGGAAATGAGCTTGAAGATCATATCCTGCTTGTTGTTTGAGTCCTGATATTCGTCGATCATGATTATGTCATAATAATCTGCAATTTTTCTTGCAGTTTCCGACTGAATGATCTCACCTTTTTCATTTACTGCCGAAAGCAAGTCTAAAGCAAGTCTTTCTCCGTCATCGAAACTAAGTGCATTCTTTTCACACTTCTTCTCCCAGAGTATCTCCTGATATTTCCTCAGCATCTCAGCAAGTACTCTTGTAACTTCACCGCTTTCGATGTAATCGCTTTCAACAGCAGAAATGCTGCTTATTACTTTTGCGGCTGTTTTCTTGATAATATCGCGTTTTTTCTTGTAAATTTCGCGCAAAGCTTTATTGTGCTGAGCTTTTCCGACTCTAACAAGGTCAGAAAAGCTCTGAGCCTGCTCCGATTCTTCTTCTGTCGGAAAACGTCCGCACCTGAATACAGCGAGCAGATCTGATATTCTGTCGTAATCCTCCTCAGCCTGTTCGTAGGACTTTACCGCTGCGGCTGCTGACATATCGGGGAAAATACGACTTATCATTCCTATATTGTCATCAGCAGCTTTAAGAGCTTTTTCAAGACTTTTTTTCATAGAATCCACAAGTGCGTGATAATATTCCGACTCATTGAACTCGCAGCTGTACATTTCCACAGCTTTATCGAGCCATTTATCCCTGAAGGAAACAGATGCCAGAAAAATATCGGCACGTTCAAGAACTTCAACGAGTCTTTTTTCGTCTTTAATGCAAAATCGGTCATACATGAATGATATTTTGTCGTATTCATTTGCGCTGTAGTAGTTTATAAGCTCGTCCATTGCCTGCGCTCTTATAACTTTATTATCCGTATCGTCAAGCACGCTGAATCCGGACGTAATACCGTTTTCGTCCATGTTATCACGTATAAGATCGAAGCAAAATGAGTTTATGGTGGATATGCGCGCGCTTTGCAAAAGTATCTGCTGCCTGAGAAGATGTCTGTCATTCGGATTATCGTTGATCAGCTCTCTCAGCTTGCTGTCCAGACGTTTTTTCAGTTCCGAAGCTGCGTCGTTGGTAAAAGTTACTACGATCATTCTGTCGGCTCTTACGCCCGAATCTTTATCTGCAATGAGCTGTACAAGGCGCTCTGTAAGAACTGCTGTTTTACCGCTTCCTGCCGCTGCGGATACTATAAGCGATGTATTTCTTGCATCTATGGCATTTTGCTGCTGTTCAGTCCAGCTCATATTCACTCATCCTTTTCTTTGTATTTTTTACCGAGTATCCCAGCAGCTTCTGCAATATCCTCTTCATCGGGAGTACGCTGTCTCAATAGTTCCGAATTATCACAGATATTCACGTAATCACAGTATGTACACGGAACTTTTCCCGAAAGCAAAAGCGGTACAGCTTCTGCGTCACCGTCAAGCAGAGATTCCGCCATGCTTGTCAGCTTCTTGTAAGTATAATTCCTCAGCAGAGTCATTCCGTCTTCCGAGATACAATTGGAATTTTTGTCAGGAACGCCGTTTTTATCGAGCTTTACAGGGATAAATTCTCCGCGCACATTTTTTTCCATAGCTTCAAGCACATCCTTGTCACCTACAACAAGTCCGCTTGTTCGCAATGACGACCTTACCGCATTGCTGTTTTTGGAATCTATCTTATGTGATTCAAGGTGAACGTCTGATATGCGCACAGGAGAATACAGGACTCCTGCCGGCTCATATCCTTCATAGACACCGCCTTTGTCGGTTGCGGCAAACAGATAGAGCAGCATCTGCATATTAATTCCGCTTGCAAGTGATTCAGCCGTGATCTCCTTGCGGCTGCTTTTATAGTCGATGATACGCAGGTAATTATTATCATCTATCCTGCACACATCAGCTCTGTCAACTATACCGCCAAAGCTCAGTTTTTTTCCGTCAGCAAACGGTATTATAACGGAATGGCTGTCGCGCAGGTCAAGCTCAAAATCATGGGGAACAAAATCTGAAGCCATAAGTGACTGCTGAGTATACATGAATACCTCAGACATACGTTCAGTAAGTTTGTTGAATATGAGGTCAAATTTTGCATCTTTTCCAAAATTTCCTGCCAGAGTGTCGTTCCTGTACTTTTCCGCATAGCTGTTTATTGCCTTTTTTACGTCTTCATATGTCATGCCGAGAAATTCTGTTTTTGTTCTTGAACCGAGTATTCCGTACAGGCATTCGTGTGTAAGTTCGCCCGCTATTCTCGCATCAAGTTCGACTTTTTCATTTATATGGAGCCTGAGACATTTATCACAAAAATACTTGAAATGGCAAAGATTATACTCTTCAAGTCCTGTTGATGAAAGCCTTAAAGGCAAGAAATTCTGCAATTGCTCCATTATCGATCTGTCGATATGATAATCCTGAGTATGATTGCATCTGTCGAAAACATAGGCAAGTCTTCGTCTGTACTCAGGTTCACTTTGCAGCAGAGTTTTTATCGATGCTACTGATACACTTGATTCATCGCGTTCCTGCATATAGTGATAAAAGGCAGAATGATATGTAACTGCGTAATAATGTGCAGGGATATCATCATTAGTCAGCCTTATTTTTTTATCGTCAAACATTCCGAGTATTCGGTCAACTATAGGAGCAGGATATTTTGCCTGTCCTGAGAGGTCTGACAACGGATATGTTATGAAAAGCTTATCCGAAGCTGCCGATATAGATTTGTATACAACCAAACGCTCAGAGGCAATGAGTTCTGCCAGAGGGGTGGAAAGCTCTATGCCTTTATCAGCAAGCTTTGAGCGGTCAGCTTCCGAAAACAGTCCGTGCAGACTTATCTGATTTGGAAAATCGCCGTCATTTGCTCCCATTACGAATACTACTCTCGGAGCGTTTAATCGTGCCATTCGTGCAGAAGCAGCAGTTACTTCGTCAAGGGTCTGCGGAGGTACAGAATACTTTATCCGACCTATCATTGACCTGATTATTCTTGATATTTCCGCAAAGCTGATCTCATGGTCGCCAAGTGTATCGTTAATGCTGTCAAGAATATCAATAAGGCAGCCCCACAGACGTTTGAGTTCAGCCGCCTCGTAATCCTTGTTCTGATCTATAAGCTCGCCCATGAGTCGGGCAGTATTTTTTTCTGCATTGCATTCAACGAGATGGTCGTACAGGTGTACGCAGATCATCGAAGCTGTCTTATCGCGTTTCAGCCTCTTTTTAAGCTTTATGATCGGTTCAATTATCCTGATGCGGATATTTTCAAGCTCGTCAATATTGTTATCGGGAGCTGTAAACACTTCATTCCACATATCTCCGTCTACGTCCCATTTGTAGCAATAATTTTCGAGCAAAGCCGTTTCGGTAAGAGTAACATCAAGAAGTCCGCTTTTAAGCAGTCTGAAAATCTGCTCCGATTTGAATTTTCGGCTCACGAGGATATCAAGGAGCGTAGTAAAGAACGCCATTACTGCCGTATGTCCAACAGACTTTTCAAGGCTCATGAAATTCGGTATCTCATATCTTTTGAAAGCGGCTTTCAGTACCTGCGCATAATTTGCGATATCGTTGGAAATGACAGCAATATCACGGTATTTCAGCGAACTGTCCTCGTACAGCAAATGCTTTATGGAAGCACAAACATATTCAGCCTCACTGTACATATCTCTTGCCTCAAATATACGGATATTCTCAGCTTTAGGAGCTTTTTCGGGTTCATTTTTCAGATTTACCAGTGCTCTGCGGCTAATGTATTCAAGATCAGGAGTAACAAATCTGTAGCACTCCCTGCATTCGGTTATTTTAGTCTCTTTTCCGAGATCGCGGCAGATGTTCATTATTCTTCTGTAGGTATCGTTTACAGTTTCAAAAAGAGTGTATTCGCCTGCATTCACATCGTCGGTTCGCATAGTAATGCAGACATTTTCGGCTGAACCGATCATGACCTTCAGCATTTCATACTGATCGGCGGTAAAGCTTTCAAACTCGTCAAGGAATACATCTTTTCCGCAGAAATAGCGGTTCAGATTTGCAACAGCAGCAGCTTCCTTAGTATTATCCAGTTCATCTTTAAAACCATATTCCGTCATAAGGCGCTGATATTCCAGAAAAATTGCCGCTACATCGCTTGTCTTTTCCATAAGCTTTCTGTCGAGAAGCTGTGACTTATCTAAAAGCTCTTCGGGGCTGACACCTATTCTTTTCATATCTCGTATAAGAGTAAGGATCTCCTCTGCAAAGCCTGCCTGCATACTTTGTCTGCGGAAGCTGCTGAGAGATCCTGGACGTGATAAGGCAGAGTTCAAAGCCTGATAAATAAGTATCATCTTTGCCATTTCATCAGCAAATTCACCATTTCGGTCAGGATCGCCGAAAAGCTGAAAAAGCTGTCTTGAAAGGCCCGTAAAGCTCAGAGAAAGCAGCTCATTAAAGTTTTTAGCCCCGACATACGAATAGAGTTTTTTATCAAAATCATGGGAATACTGTTCGGGGACGATGATACACATTTTTTCCGAATTATTGCATTTTTCTTTTATACGGGCGAACATACAGGTAGTTTTTCCGCTGCCTGATGGTCCTGTAATAAATTCAACCATAACTTCTCCTGTTACATAAAATATGCATACCGCATCAGATACGGTATGCATATATCATTTTATCAAAAACCGTTTAAATGGACATCTTTCATTATCTTAGGGAAATTGAGATATGCATAATCGCAGTTGACATAACCTGTTATACCGTCGATCTTTTCCTCTGTTGTGTACTGCCACATATTGTAATTTCTATTGAAAGCCGGTTTGCTTACACCATAGTGTGCTACCCATATGTCGTATTTTTCAAATATTGAGCTATCAAGCTTTGTATTAAGGAAGTTGGCATAGCTCTTTACTCCAACATAATACTTCTTCTTTTCAAGCGTTGAACAGAAAGCGCTTATTATATCCGATATCTCTTTACTGCTCTTGGAGGAGAAACATTGATCCTCCACAGCATAATAAACAGGATACTGGAATTTATAGCCCTTTATTACTTCGTAGCAGGCTTCTGCTTCACGAATCGCATCTTCAGGGGAATCTGCATAGCTGTACCAGTACACACCGCAGTCCATACCGACTCGCTGTGCGCCCTTTATGTTTGCCTCAAAATATTTGTCGCGCTGAGAGGAAAGATTTCCGTATCCTGCGCGGATTATTGTATAATTCTTACCTGACTTCGCCACTTTGTTCCAATCGATCTTACCCTGCCATACCGAAACATCGATTCCGCTTGCCATACCCTTATTGACATTTGCAGGATAGATCGGAACAGAGGCGCTCTTTTCAGTACCGTCAGGAACATAAGTCTGCGGTGAAATAAGATAAGGATAATTTATGTAGCAATGATCCCTGTCAACCGCAACGCTTATTCCAGGGACAGAACCTCTGTCGGTGTACTGCCACATACCGTAATCCTTATTATATGCAGGAGAATTGACATTCCAGTGTGCTACCCATACATCATATTTGTCAAGTACCTGCTGATATATCTTGGATGAAAGCAAACTTGCAAAACTGTATACACCGGGACGATATCCCTTTGACTTTATAGTGGTGCAGAATGTATCTACTATCGCTGAGACCTCGTAATCAGACATCTGTTTATGGCGTTCTTCTTCGATATCGAAATATATCGGGTACGTAAAGTTGTAGTCCTTTATGATCTGATAGCAAGACTCCGCTTCATCACGCGCTGCATCAGCAGTCCATGCATAGCTGTACCAATATGCTCCGACTTCGATACCCACCTTCTGGGCTTCTTCCATATTGTATTTAAACCATGTGTCATACTGATTAGGGTATTGTTTAGCGTTTCCGTATCCTGCTCTGATGATAGCAAAATCCACGCCGCTTGCCTTTACGGCTTTCCAGTCGATCTTTCCCTGTGCATATGAAACGTCGATACCTTCGCTCTTTTTGTAAGTCATGTCAATTTTGCCTGACTTTTGATTAACATACTTCTGATGAGCATCGTAAATATCAAAAACATTGAAAGGTGTCTCATTCACGGTCGGCGAAACTGCCTGAACATTATGTTCGCTTCCCAAGCCTTCGATCTGTTCAAACTGTGTCGGTGCATTCTTAGGCTCAGGCTCTTTACTTTCTGTTAAATTTGTGCTATCATATAATACAGCACCTTCCTCATCGGCAGCAGATGCAGTAAAAGCTGCACATGAACTGATGACCGTGCAGGAGATCAACGCAGAAAGTAATCTTCTAAATAGCTTCATGGCCAATCAAACTCCTTTTCATAAATGTAACAAAAAGGAAAACACCCCTTATGTTTTCCTTTGAACATTATAACATTAATGTGCTTTTTTTGCAACCGAATAGCATAAAAAAAGGAGATTTTAACTGTAATTTTGTACGGATTGAAGAAAATAAAGAATTTTTTTTGTAACTTATAGATACTTTTCTGTAATAATTAGGAGTTAATAAATGAAGAAATTTGTTATAAATGACAATGACAGTGGTCAGAGAGTGGATAAATTTGTGTCTAAAGCTCTCCCCGAGCTTCCAAAAAGCATGATGTATCGCCTTATACGCAAGAAAGACATAAAGATAAACGGTAAACGCTGCGAAATATCAACGCGGCTCAATACAGGCGACATTCTTACGGTTTATGTTAAAGATGAGGTCGCTGCTGAAAAAAGTCACGATATGAGCTTCCTTGATACTTCTGCCGAGCTTGATATCGTTTACGAAGATGAAAACGTGCTCATCGTCAATAAACCTGTCGGGCTTGATTCTCATTCCAACGGAAGTCCTATGACTGACACCCTTATCGACCGTATAAAACATTATCTATATAATAAGAAGGAATATCTTCCTCAGAACGAAAGCTCGTTTGCACCTGCTCTTTGCAGCCGACTCGACCGAAATACCTGCGGACTTGTTACAGCTGCAAAAACAGCTGCTGCGCTGCGAGATATCAATGAAGCGATAAGAAGCGGCAATATACATAAAATATACCACTGTATTACGTCAGCTCCTCTCCCGAAAGAGAGCGATATCATCACGGCATATCATCAAAAAGACGAGTCAAGAAATCTCGTAAAGATCTCTGACTCGCCTATAGACGGCTATAAACCAATAAAAACAGGATATAAGCTTCTTGCGTTGAAAGCTCCTCTTTCACTTGTAGAAGTTACACTCTTTACAGGAAGAACTCACCAGATAAGAGCGCACCTTGCGCATATCGGCTCACCTGTACTCGGTGACGGAAAATATGGCATAACATCTGTAAACAAGCGATATGGAGTGTTTCGGCAGGCTCTTTGTGCCTATGAACTAAGCTTTCAGCTGCCTGAAACTTCTCAGATGCGATACCTGAACGATCTGAAGATAACAGCTCCTGTGCCTGAATTTGAGAAAAGATTTTTTTAATTAGGCTGACCGACTCTGTGACGCAGATTTTCCTCTTTAAGCTCTCTTCCTTCAGCGATGAGAGCTTTCATTTTTTCGGCATTGCCGCTTTTTAATGCATCGCTGTATTTCAGAAGATTTTCAATAAGTGTGTCAAGCTCGTATTGCAGATTATCTCTGTTCTGCATAAAGAGATCAGTCCACATTCTTTCGTTCATTGTAGCGATTCGGGTCATATCCTGAAAGCTGCCGCCGCTGAATCCGCATTCAAGTCTGAGTTCAGGACTTTTTACATATGCACTCGATACGATATGAGCGAGCTGAGAAGTATATGCTATCATTTTATCATGATTTTCAGGACTTGTTACAACTATTTTTCCTGCACCTATCTCCTCTGCAAGTTTTTTCAGAAGCTCGATATCTGCTTCGGCACTGCCGTCAAATGGTGCAATTATGAAATTAGCCTTCACAAAAAGATCAGCTGTACTGTTGTAGTAGCCGCCGAACTCTTTACCCGCCATTGGGTGAATACCTACGTATCTCAGTCCGTTTTCTTCTGCAATTTTTTTCATACGTTCGGAAAAAGCGCCTTTAATACCGCACACATCGGTTATAAGGGTGCTTTTATCTATTTCAGCAGCGTGTTGAGCGAAGAAGCGCTCGGTTGCTTCAGGGAAAAGAGCTGCTATTATCAGATCGTAACCGCTGTAGCTTCCGTCAAATACTTCGTCAAGGGCTACATCTCTGAGAGCTGCATTCTCTATATCATGGTTAAGGTCACAACCAACTACAGTATGATACGTGTATTTTTTCAAAGCTTTACAGATCGAACCGCCAATGAGTCCAAGTCCGACAACAAGTATTTTCATAATAATACCTCCATATTTCTTTTGTCATTTAAAGTATAACGCTTTAAATGCAAAAAGTCAAGCCTGTTCGTATTTTTTTGAAAATTTTTTCAGCAATATATGATAGCCCCTTAACTAGCGTTTTTTATATATTCATTAACAAACGTTTGATGTTCCCCAAGATGTATACCTAAGTTTTCTGCCTCTTTCCTTTTTTCAGCGGACGGACATCTACCGTTTGAAAGATTGCGTATATGTGTGATTACTTTAAATGGATTACCATTATTAATTGTTTTACTGTCCGGATTAGAATCTATATCTAATGCTGTAATTGCATTTAAACTTTCCTGTATAGCTAATTGTTCATCATTTTGGGGAACACTTTTTGTAGTCATTTTTTCTTTTTTCATAAATTCAATAAGAGCATCCTTATTTTTAAATACAACTATGCCAATTCCCACTGCAATTACAACTCCGCCTATAGTGAGAACCTTTTTCTTGTTACGCTCCCACCAAGTCATTTCAGTATTCTTCTGCTCATTCATATTTATTCCTCCTAATTCTTAGTCAACAGTAATAACTATTATAACTGGTTGACTTTTTTCTAAATATATTATATAATGCAAAATAGGAAACGTCAAGTAAGTTGGCGAAAAAATAATTACTTTTCAGGTAAGGAGATTGCTAGTATGAAATATGCGTCAGAAATTATAAGTAAGAACATAAAAAAAGAACGAAAGAAACTTAACATGACTCAAGAAAAATTAGGTAAAAAAATCAGTAAAACGCTTAATGCTAAGCGTGAATTAACAGGTAAACAAATATCTATTTATGAAAATCCTAAAAATGATACGATACCACCTTTGAAGATATTATTAACAATGTGTGAAATCTTTCATTGTGAATTAGGTTATTTACTTGGAGAAGAAAGTTATTCAAACGGAACCAAAAACTTAACAATTGTTGCAAAGGAAACTGGATTTACAGAAAAATCATTAGAAAATATAAGAGAAGTCATGGGCATTTCTTCAAATTTACCTGATTTTAAAATTGAATCCCAAAGATATCAAAAAGTCATCAATAAATTTGTTTCATCATCGCGATTTATCCAGCTTGTCATAGATTTAAAGATGCTTGATGATATTTATAGTAAACATTGTTCTTATTTAAAAGAATGTGATAAAGAATTAGCGGAAATTAATTATTATCTTGATAAAATCGACCCTGTAAAAGCTGCTTTTATTAGAGATAAGTATGATTATCCTTTAGAAGCATTAACTCCAGAAGAAAATTCAATACACAATTCTTTATCAGATTATGAAAAGAGTATAATTAACGGATTTAATGATACTGAAGAAGATCATGATAAACAGCTCGCTTTTGAAAGAGATATGAAATGTCAAAGATATATTATTCAAGAGACAATGTCATTTTTATTAAACGAACTTTATCCTATCGATAATCCTTCATTATAAATATACAATTTGTGATATTCTTTTCAAATAACATTATTCATACTCGCGGCATAAAATAAATGGAGATGTATCTCAAATCGACAGAAAGGAATGATCTTATGCCAAAGGTATTTTTAAGCCCCTCTACTCAGGAATGGAATGCGTATGCTACCGACGGCAACGAAGAGCTGTATATGAACCTTCTTGCTGACCGTATGGAGCCTTATCTGCGTTCATGCGGCATTAGCTTTGTAAGAAACGATCCTGTGCGTAATGTTACGGGAGCTATTGCAGATTCTAATGCAGGAAATTATGAAGTACATCTTGCTCTTCATTCTAATGCTGCACCTGAAAATCTTGCAGGAAGATTAAGAGGCGTAGATATATATTTTGCACCTAAGAGCAGTCAGAGTGAGAAGCTTGCTAATATTATTGCAAATAATCTGAAATCGATATATCCCTTACCCGATAAAGTAAGAGCTGTCCCGACTTATTCTCTTGGAGAAGTTTTGCGAACAAAAGCTGTAGCAGTACTTTGCGAACTCGGATATCATGATAATTTTGCCGACGAAGCATGGCTGAAGAACAATCTTGAAAATATTGCACGTAATATAACCGAATCGCTGTGTGATTACTTCGGATTACCGTTTATAAATGCAGGAGCTGTACGCTGGGGAACAGTCACAACAAACGGAAGCGGACTCAATATACGCAGCTATCCGAGCATGAACGGAGCAATAACAGGTTCTATACCTGATGGTTCTACAGTTATGATAAACGGTGAAACAAACGGCTGGTACGTCGTTAATTACAATGGTATCATCGGTTATTCAAGCAGTAAATATATCACACTATAAAATATCGTACAGGATAAACTGTACGATACTTCTTATAGATAGACAAATTTTTAAGGGAACACTTTCAGTTGAAGGCGTTCCCTTAATAATAGCATTATTTAAAAAGTATGATCAGGAACTGCGAAACAAGTACAACTGAGATAAGTGCTACAGGGTATGTTGCAGCATAAGCCGATGCAACGTTTTCTGTACCTGCTGTACTTATAAGGGTTCCGAGAGCAGGAGTAGATGTCATACCGCCTGTTATAGATCCGAGGTTATTGAGAAGGCTGAGCTTCAGAACATACTTTGCAAACAAATAGCCTATTACCATAGGTATGATCGTCATTATCATACCATAGAGGAAATAAACTGCGTCAAAGTACTGTACGAATTTAGCGCCGCCTGCAACACCTGCGCCGATAAGGAAGAACATGAGTCCGAGCTCACGGAAAACCTTTAATGTTGAATCCTTTGGCATTATCGAAAACTTGCCGATGCGTCCGAAATGACCGAATATCAGAGAAACGAGCAGACAACCGCCTGTTGTGGAAAGCGAGAAGTTGCCGAACTTGAATGAACCGATCACAATACCGATAACTGCTGCAAGTGCGAAAGGCATGATTCCGAAGCTGTCCATTTCAATCAGAGTAAACATTTTCTTTTCCTTTGTACTCTTCTTAGAAGCAGGAGCAAGAAGTTCCCTTTCCTTTGCCATATCAGCCTTTGTGACCTTCGGAATTATCTGTACGAAAAGTACTACACCGATAACACCGAATATATATGCAATTGCATAACCAACGGAAACAATGCTCTGGAGATGGTCTGTACCAACTGCGTCCTTAGCAGCTGAGAACCCCGGTGTACTTGTAAGAGCACCTGAGAGAATACCTGTCAGCATAGCTGTAAACTCTTCCTTTGTAAGGTCGGTAAAGTTCTTTCCGACGGTAATACATACTGCACAAGCAAGTCCGCCGCTGAAGATAATTATTATTGCAAGAAGGACATATGACTTGAAGTTCTTCTTGAAGTTTCCGAAGAAATTAGGGCCTGCAATAAATCCAACAGCAGTAACAAAAAGGATAAGACCGAGGTTATCAACTATTTTCAGGGCGTTTCCAACGAAATCCGTATTTATCTCGCCTGAGAGCTGCTTATAGAAGATACATCCGTAAACAAGAGCAACGATGAATACACCTGCTGTGCCGAGAGAGATTCCCTTAATAGTTACTCTTCCGAGCACATATCCAAGAGCAGCGATGGCGATCACAGAGATCATAAGAAATGAAACGCCATGAATTGATAAAATCCCATTAAACAGATCCATTATATATCACTTAACTTTCTTTTATAATAAACATATTTCGGGACGCTGTAAGATGTACAGCGTCCCTTTTGTTTTTATTTCTTTCTTGAATAATGCGGCAGGAGCATTGGTGAAGCTACATCGCTTGCTGCACCTGATGCTTCGAGTTCTTTGTTGAACTTCTCTATATGAGCAAGTGTGAGCTTTTCAGGAGAAGCTGTTTCCTTTGCCTTAGCAGCTGCATATATACCTGCATTTCTACCGAAAACGATAACATCAAGGAGAGAGTTGCCCATGAGACGGTTTCTGCCATGGATACCGCCTGCAACTTCGCCTGCTGCGTAGAGGTTCTCGACTCCTGTAGCGCAGTCGTCAGATATTTCAAGTCCGCCATTCTGATAGTGGAGTGTAGGATAAACGAGAATAGGTTCCTTACGGATATCAATGCCGTACTTACCAAACATTCTCATCATAGCAGGGATACGCTTTTCGATAGTGCCCTCGCCGTTCTTGTACTCGATCATTGGAGTATCGAGCCATACAGCCTTACCAAGTGAAGTTTCAATACCCTTGTTACGCTCAGTGCACTCACGGATAATTGATGCAGCTGTTACGTCACGAGTCTCAAGCGGATGCATAAATACATCGCCGTCGATGTTTACGAGCTTAGCTCCAAGTGAACGAACCTTCTCAGTAACGAGAGCGCCGAAGATCTGCTCAGGATAGCCTGTACCTGTTGGGTGATACTGAAGAGTATCAGCGTAAAGGAGCTTTGCGCCTACTCTGTAGCCGAGGATAAGTCCGTCAGCAGTAGCACCGTAGTGGTTCGATGTCGGGAAGCCCTGGTAGTGAAGACGACCTGCACCGCCTGTTGCGATGATAACAGTCTTAGCTCTTGCAACGAGGAGTTCCTTAGTCTCCATATTCATAAGAACAGCACCTGCTGCCTTGCCGTTTTCGTCAAGGATTATCTCAATAGCAGCTGTAAAGTCAACTACGGGGATACCGCGATTGATAACCTCATCACGGAGAGTACGCATGATCTCAGCACCTGAGTAGTCCTTAGCAGCGTGCATTCTCTTGCGTGATGTACCGCCGCCGTGAGTTGTAACCATAGTGCCGTCTGCTTCCTTATCAAACTCAACACCGAGCTTGTTGAGCCACTGGATAGCCTCAGGAGCCTTTGTAACGAGCTTCTTTACAAGCTCAGGCTTTGCAGCGAAGTGACCGCCGCCGAAAGCATCGAGGAAGTGGATCGCAGGAGAATCATTAGGCTTGTCAGCAGCCTGGATACCGCCTTCAGCCATCATTGTATTAGCGTCACCGATACGAAGCTTTGTAACGATCATAGCCTTTACGCCTGCCTCATCAGCTTCGATAGCAGCTGATGCACCTGCACCGCCGCCGCCGATTATAAGAACATCTGTATCATAATCAGGAGCTGTAAGATCAACATCAGAAGCGCTTATACGGCTCTTGCCCTGAAGGAGAGCAGCAAGCTGTGTAGGAACTTTGTCGCCCTTGTTTACGCCTGCCGAAAGAACAGTGAATTCTTCCTGCTTGTAGTCAGGGTGGAAATGAGCGAGGAGATCGTCTTTCTCCTCAGCGGTCATTCTTCTGGGCTCGAGAGCTGCATTTTCTGCTCTCTTTGCGGCAACGACCTTTGCCAGTTCATTGAGCTTATCTATTTTGTACATATTCTCTCTCCCCCTTACTTCTCGATCTCACGGTGATTGTACATATCTTTGATCTCTTCGATATTATCGACAGCCTTTGTCATAAGCTCTTCGATCTGCTTGTCAAAGATACCTTCGTTAATTTCTTTTACACGGTCGGAGAGGTGTCCGCATTCAGGAGCGATGTACTTGCCGTTGAGTCTTCTTGCAAGCATAGCCACCTGTGGATGTGAGATACCGGCAGGACAGCGTGATGAGCATACACCGCACATTACGCAGTCAAAGCTCTCTTCTGCGCACTTTTCGTACTCGCCTCTCTGAGCGTATGCGATGTACTGCATAACATTGAGTTCCTGAGTACAAGCCTTTGTGCAGGCATTACAGCCGATACAGCTGTATATCTCAGGATAAAGCTGCATCATGATCTGCTGATCGGGCTTGATTTCCTCGATGTTGTAAGTTCTCTTTTCAAGCGGGAAGAAAGGAAGTGTAGCAACATACATACCTTCCTGTACTTCTGTCTGACAGGCAAGGCAACCGTGAAGCTCTAATTCTCCCTTTATTCTGTATATAGTCGCGCAAGCTCCGCAGAAACCGTTACGGCAGCCGCAGCCTCTTACGAGGTCATAGCCAGCATATTCCATAGCTGTCATTATTGTAAGACCTGCAGGTACTTCATATTTCTTACCGAACAGGTAAACATTCAACATATTATCCATGCGAAAATCTCCTCCTTAATATTCGTCAGGCAGTTCGCCGAGCTGATCGAAACGGAAAACAGGTCCGTCCTTGCAGACATACTTATTACCGATGTTGCAGCGTCCGCACTTGCCGACTCCGCACTTCATGCGAAGCTCCATAGTGGTATAGACCTGAGTTTCGGTGAAGCCAAGTTCTTTAAGACCTGCAAGTGTGAATTTTATCATGATCGGAGGTCCGCATACAAGAACAGTTTTAGAAGTTGAAGGATTGAGTTCCTTGACATAATTAGGAACAAATCCAACATGACCGTCCCAGCCTTCCTGAGGATTATCGATAGTGAGGTTGACTTCGATACCGTCGTCAGCCATCCACTCGTCGATAATTTCCTTGTAGTCTACGAGATCATCCATTGAACGAGAACCGTAAATTACCTGAACATCTCCGTAATTAGCGCGGTTGTCACGAACGTAGTTTATAACAGAACGCAGAGGAGCAAGTCCGATACCGCCTGCGATGAACAGGAGGTTTTTGCCCTTGAGATCAGTCTCAACAGGGAAAGCGTTGCCGTAAGGTCCTCTGATTGTGATCTGCTGACCAACGTCCATAGCGTGGAGCCATGTTGTAAGGCATCCGCACTTCTTTATACTGAACTCCATGAACTCTTTGTTCGTCGGAGAAGATGTTATTGAGAACATAGCCTCGCCCACACCCGGGATAGAAAGCATTGCGCACTGACCCGGCATATGCTCAAATACCTTTCCGCCCTCAGGGGAAACTACTCTGAATGTCTTGACATCGGGAGTATCCTGTCTGATATCGGTAACTACTCCAATGTAAGGTATCAATGTATCGTTATTCATCACTTTACCTCCAATGCTTTCATTACCTTGACGATATTCATGGATATAGGGCACTTTGAAAGGCATCTTCCGCAGCCCACACAGCCGAATTCGCCGTTATTGTTTGCAGGGAAATATACGAGCTTATGCATGAATCTCTGACGGAAACGCTCCAGCTGAGTAAGTCTCGGGTTGCCGTGAGCCATTTTTGTGAAGTCAGAATACATACATGAATCCCAGCAGCGGAAACGCTTTATGCCGTGACCTGTATTGAAGTCCTTGATATCATAGCACTGACAGGTAGGACAAACAAATGTACAGGTTCCGCAGCCGAGACAGCTTTCGGAAAGATCAGCCCATTTTTCGGAGTTGAAGTACTCATTGAGCTTATCGCCGCCGAAATTGTCTGTAGTAAGGTTTGCAAGAGGGAGCTTTTTGAGTATCTCTCTTGTCTTTTCGCGTACAGCTTCAAGCTTAGCGGTATCGCCTTCTTCAAGGAGTGAGGAAACAGAGTCGATAAACTTCTGTCCCTTTTCGTTGTGAGCTTCGATGAACAAGTTCTCTCCGTCGCTGTAGCAGGCAGCATCTCCCTCGGGAGCGGCTGCATCTATACCGAATGTGCCGCAGAAACAAGTCTCGGCAGGACGGTTGCAAGCCATAGTAACGATAGTACCATGATCACGGCGGTTCTTATAATAGCTGTCAACAGGATCAACGAGGAACACCTTGTCGAGTATAGTGAAGCTTCTTGCATCGCAGGCACGAACACCAAAAACAACGAAATCCTCGGATTCCTCACGAACGTCGATAACCTCAATGTTTTTGCCTTCCATTTTGAAGTCTACAAGGTTCTCTGTCTGCGGGAAGAAAAAGTCCTTGGCGCTGCGCAGAGTATTGAGGTTATTGCTGAGCTTCATACCGCTCTCATACTTCTTGTACTCAGCAGCACCGTCTTCACGGTCTGTAGGTATATAGAGAGTCTGTGAAGCTGAAATTGCTTCAAAAAGCTTATCAAGCTTATCAAGTGATATTTTCAGCATTATTCAACTCCCCTTTCATGAACGATACTTGCTTCGCAGTCATCCTGCTTGTAATTAGTAAGAGGAGCGCGTGAAGTAGTGTCCTCACCTGCCTGATATTCACCGTAAAGTGAATTTATATCCTTTATGAACTTGCGGTTGAGCAGATGAAGCGGGATATTCTGCGGACAAACTCTTGAACATTCGCCGCAATCTGTACATCTGCCTGCAACGTGGAATGCACGGATGATATGGAACATATTCTCCTCGAAGCTGTCTGTTGCAGCCTTATTCTCAACGCCTGAGTCAGGGTTATCGAATACACACTTTTCGCAAGTGCAGGCTGGACATACGTTACGGCAGGCATTGCAGCGTATACACTTTGAGAGCTGCTCGCGCCAGAAGTCGTAACGCTCCTGAGCAGTCATATTTTCAAGCTTTTCTACCATATCGAAACGGTTAGAATCGAGTATGTCACCGTCATCGCCGATAAGCTCATCGTAAATTACGTGCTTTTTGCTCTTGCAGTTCTGACATTTTACGCTGAGAGCCTCATAGTAAGGCATTTTTTCCTCACCGTATACTGTGTCGATAACGAGAGTGCCGTTATCGTTCTTTGCGCCGAGTATACCTGTGATACCCTTTGACTTTATTTTTTCGGCATCAAGCTTAGGACCGCCGGGAATACCGATGATATAGACGTTCTCACGAACTACTCTGTGCTCCTTGATGAGCTGATTGAAGCTGTAAGTGTCGCAAGGCTTCAGAAAAGCGAGGATCCTGCCTTCCTTCTTTGTCTCTTTTACGAGGTACTTAGAGACATTTGCAGCGGTAAAATCATCATATACGAAATCAGCATCAAGTTCTTCGGCTGTTTCAAAAACAGCAGGGGTGATATCGTAAACGAATTCTCCCCTCTTCCAGCCGATAACGCGGTTTACTGTGCCATCAGCCAGAAGCTGTTTTGCTCTGTTTATCATTGCTTCCTGCATCGTAAATCCTCCAATCTGCGGTTAGGACCGAGTTTTCTGACAGCCTCTGTGAACTCGTTCATAGTAGCTGCGAACTTAGCACCTTCAGCTGCGGAAACCCATTCTACTCGTGTTCTGTCGCGCTCGATACCAAGGAAATCGAGCATACTGAACAGGAGTGTCATTCTTCTTCTTGTGAAGTAGTTTCCTGAAGTATAATGGCAGTCACCCGGGTGGCATCCGCAAAGGATAACACCATCAGCACCGCGCTGGAAGGCTCTGAGAATGAACATAGGATTAACTCTGCATGAGCAGGGCACTCTGATTATCTTAACATTCGTAGGGTAATTGAGTCTGTTTGTACCCGAAAGATCGGCTCCTGCGTAAGAGCACCAGTTACAGCAGAAGGCAACGATCAGCGGCTGAAACTCTTTATTATCATTTACTTGCATATTGCGTCAACCTCCGCCATGATCTGACTGTTTGAGAAGCCGTTAAGGTCCATAGCTCCTGAAGGACAAGCAACGGTACAAGCACCGCAGCCCTGACATACAGCAGGGTTAACACTTGCAACTCTGCGTACAGCAGTTGTTCTGTCAGGCATTCTGAATTCCTTGTCGATATATGTGATAGCTCCGTAAGGACAAACCTTTTCACAGGACGAGCAGCCGTTGCACATAAGCTCATTAGAGTGAGCAACGCACGGATTGCAGGTGATACTGTTCTTTACCAGCAGTCCGATAGCCTTTGCAGCAGCAGCACTTGCCTGAGCAACTGTTTCAGGGATATCCTTTGGACCCTGACAAGCGCCTGAGAGGAAAATACCTGCTGTAGCGCTCTCTACAGGACGAAGCTTTGGATGCGCTTCTGTGAAGAAGTCGTTAGTATCCATCTGTGTCGTGAGCATAGTTGCGAGAGGACGAGCAGTCTTGTCAGGTTCGATAGCAGCTGCAAGAACGACCATATCTGCGTCGATATGAAGCTGTTCATTTGCGAGAAGATCTGAAGCCTGTACATCGATCTTTCCGTCCGAGCGAGGTGTTACCTTGCCGACCATACCCTTGATGTAGTGAACATTGTACTGTTCAACTGCTCTGCGGTAGAATTCGTCAAAGTTCTTACCTGGTGTACGAACATCTATGTAGAACACATATACTTCTGTGTCAGGATATTTCTCACGGATGAGCATAGCGTGTTTAGCTGTGTACATACAGCAGATCTTTGAGCAGTAAGGCTTACCCTTGCTGTCATCACATCTCGAACCGACACACTGCACAAATACGATCTTGTGCGGATGAGTCTTATCGGAAGGACGAAGGAGAGTACCGCCGTTAGGACCTGCGGCATTCATAAGACGCTCAAGCTCGAGTGAAGTAACAACGTCAGGACACTGATTATAAGCAAACTCATCGTATTTATCGAGATTGATAGGATTGAATCCTGTAGCAACAACGATTGCACCGTATTTCTGCTCAATAAACTTATCCTGCTGCTTGTAGTCGATAGCACCTGCTGAGCAGACCTTTGAGCATACTCCGCACTTGCCTGTTTTCATCATCATACAGTAATTAGGATCGATAGTAGCGACCTTAGGAACTGCCTGTGCGAACGGGATATAAATAGCTCTGCGGTTATCAAGTCCCATATTGAACTCGTTCGGAACTTTCTTCATCGGGCACTTTTCTGTACAAAGACCGCAGCCTGTACACTTAGTCTCATCAACGAAACGTGCCTTTTTCTTGATAGTAACGGTAAAGTTTCCAACAAATCCCTTTACATCGGTAACTTCGCTGAATGAGTGTATAGTGATATGTTCATTCTGCGAAGCTTCAACCATTTTAGGGGTAAGGATACAAGCTGCGCAGTCAAGAGTCGGGAATGTCTTGTCTATCTGAGCCATTTTACCGCCAATAGTAGGATTTTTCTCGACTATATCAACATCGAAGCCAGCTTCTGCGATGTCAAGAGCAGTCTGGATACCTGCGATACCGCCGCCGATAACGAGAGCTCTTTTTGCAACAGGGCTTTCGCCGGCTGTAAGAGGAGCGTTGAGGTGTACCTTTGCAACGGCTGCTTTACCGAGGATAATAGCCTTTTCGGTAGCTGATGCGATATCCTTGTGTATCCACGAGCACTGCTCACGGATATTAGCGATCTCAACGAGGTAGGGATTGAGTCCTGCGGAAGCTGCTGCTTTTCTGAAAGTATTCTCGTGCATTCTCGGAGAGCATGAGCAGACAACCACGCCTGTGAGATTATGTTCTTTAATAGCGTTCTTAACGAGATTCTGTCCCGATTCGGAACACATATACTGGTAATCCTGGGAGATAACGACTCCAGGCTCATGTCCCAGTGTTTCTGCAACTGTTTTAACGTCAACTGTTGCAGCGATATTAGTTCCGCAATGACAGACAAATACGCCTATTCTCTGCATAGTCCTATCTCCTCCTTACTTTATGTATTTTCTGAATGCAGTAACGATAGCCTGCTGCGGCATATCATCGTCAAGCATTTCCGGTATCTGGTTAGGGTTCATATGGTTATTGCCCTGCTGACGAACAGCTGCAAGACGAACTGCCTCAACGACCTTTGCAGGTTCAACGTTACGAGGGCATCTGTCAACGCAGGCAAAGCAAGTGAGACACTTGTAAATCGACTTTGAATTCATAAGTGTTTCGATATCGCCGCGCTCTACCATATAAACGAACTGATGCGGATGATACTCCATCTCGTCATAGGAAGGACAAGTTCCCGAGCATTTTCCGCAGCGCATACATTTAAGCACATTTACGCCGCTTGAACGCAGTACCTGTTCCTGAAGGTTCTTATTCATTGTTATCCTCCTTTAAACCGAGAGCCTGTGCCAGAAGCTCTGTAAAATAATATACAGGGAGCTCTGAACCGGAATTCTTTTTGAGATTATAAAGGCAAAGAGGACAAGCTGTTATTATCATATCAGCGCCATGATCCTGAGCAGACTTCATAACGGATCCGCTTCTTTTAGCAGCCTGAGCCTTATCCTCGAGAGTTATATAACCGCCGCAGCATTCGTTTCTCTGAGCGTATATAACAGGAGTTCCGCCGATAGCCTTGATGAAATCCTCCATGATCGTAGGATTTTCGGGATCGTCCATAGCAAGTGCCTTTGAAGGACGAAGGAGCAGACAGCCATAATATGCGGCGATCTTCTTGCCTGTAAACGGATTAACGACCTTTTGTGCAAGGTTATCAAAGCCGACTACATCGCGAAGCATCTCAAGATAGTGATAAACTGTAGTTTCACCGTTATATGGTTCGTCGAGTTTAAGGTAATTATTCACCTTTGCAGCCATTTCCTCATCATTAGCTATATCGTAATTTGTCTGCTTAATAACGTTATGACAAGCGGAACAGACAGTAATAAGGGGTCTGTTCTGTATCTTTGCTGAATTCAGCGTTCTGACAGCAGAAAGCTTGGTAGCGATCTCGTCCTTGGCTGTAGTATAAGCTCCGCCGCAGCACTGCCAGTCAGCAGGCTCTTCAAGAGCGATACCGAGAGCTTCGGCAGAAGACCTTGCATAAGTATCAAGGTCTTTAGCCTTTGTTCTCAGCGTACAGCCTGGGTAGTAAGTGTAAGTTTCCATATGTACGCTTCCTTTCGTATATTATCAGACCATTTCCTCTGGGTGGAATACCTCGTCAAATCTCTCAGCAGAGAGGAAACCAAGTTCAACGCAGGCTTCTTTAAGGGAAATATTATCCTTGAAAGCTTTTTTAGCTGTTTTAGCAGCATTTTCATAACCTATATAAGGATTGAGAGCAGTAACGAGCATGAGTGAGTTGTGAAGGTTATGATGCATTTTATCCTTGTTTGCTGTGATTCCGACAGCACAGTTCTTGTTGAATGATAAGATGGATTCGGCAAGAAGTCTTGCGGACTGAAGGAAATTGTAAGCGCATACAGGCATGAACACGTTAAGCTCGAAATTGCCCTGTGAAGCAGCCATACCAACAGCAACATCGTTGCCCATTACCTGAACAGCGACCATTGTTACCTGCTCGCACTGAGTAGGATTTACCTTGCCCGGCATGATAGATGAACCCGGCTCGTTTTCAGGTATATGGATCTCACCAAGGCCGTCACGGGGACCTGATGCAAGCCATCTTACGTCGTTGGCTATCTTCATCATATCAGCAGCAAGAGCTTTAAGTGCGCCGTGTGCAAAAACGATCTCGTCCTTTGAAGTAAGAGAGTGGAACTTATTCGGAGAAGTAACAAAATTCTTGCCTGTGAGCTTGCTTATCTCCTCAGCCGACTTTTCAGCGAAGCCCTTCGGAGCGTTAAGACCGGTTCCGACAGCTGTTCCGCCAAGAGCAAGTTCCTTGAGTTCTTCGCATGAAGAAAGTATCATTTTCTTATCCTTTTCAAGAGAAGCTCTCCAACCGCTGATCTCCTGTGAAAATTTGATAGGAGTAGCATCCTGTAAGTGTGTACGTCCACTCTTGACTATACCTTCGTTCTCTGCTTCAAGTCTCTTGAAAGTATCGATGAGGGTATCGACAGCAGGAATGACTTTATCTTCAAGAGCGATAACAGCTGCAATATGCATTGCAGTCGGGAAAGTATCGTTGGATGACTGGCTCATGTTGATATCATCGTTTGGATGAAGCAGCTTTGAGCCTGCGATCTCATTTCCTCTGTTAGCGATGACCTCGTTAGCGTTCATATTTGACTGAGTACCGCTTCCTGTCTGCCATACAACAAGTGGGAAATGATCGTTAAGTGATCCGCTTATGACCTCATCACAAGCCTGAGAGATAGCATTAAGCTTCTCATCTGTCATTTTTTCAGGCTTCAAAGAATGATTTGCCTGAGCTGCGGCTTTTTTGAGAATTCCGAAAGCATGAGTGATCTCTCTTGGCATAGTTTCGATGCCGACACCGATGAGAAAATTCTCATGACTGCGCTCTGTCTGAGCAGCCCAGTACTTATCGGCAGGAACTTTTACTTCACCCATGGAATCATGTTCAATACGGTAATCCATTTTTTATACACTCCCAAGATCATTTTTTAAAAGATGCATTACAAACACATCTTTTCATATTTCATTAGCATACAATATAAGTATACCAGTATCTTTCAATAAATTCAAATTCACTTTAAGAATATCGCTATTCTGATATTGATATATAATTAACAATGCATCTGCGAATAATTCTTGAATAATTTTTAAAATGGTATATTCGTTTTTATATTACAGCTTCACGATTTATACATAATTAAGTGTCAACTGAATATTTTTTGGTACAAATGTCTTACAATACGTGGAAATAAGGCAACATTCCAACCTGTGCCATTACTGTTAAAAATCGTATATCCGACCATATTCCCGTATTATTAGCAAAATAAGGTAGTACCTTTTTATGCAATGCGCACAGGTTTGAATTCTGTTTAGGAATACAATAATTCCGTATTTTATATATTTGTGCAAAAACTTTGATAATTATTTCACATTCTGTTTTATTCAAAACGGTGAAGCCGTTTAAAGCTCCACCGTTTCTGCTCAAATATTTTTGTTGTCTTCAAGATTGTTCAAGCCGTAAGACAGAGTTGTCAGACTATCTCCGAGATGAACATTCTCGACCGCAACCCCTTTATGAGTTACCTTCAGATCGTAATGTGTGAAGTTCCAGAAAGCCTTTACTCCACATTCAATAAGAGTGTTGACCAGTTTTTCAGCCGATGTCATCGGAACACACAAAATAGCTGCAACAGGCTTATTTTCGACACAGAAAGTGCTTAACTCATCAATGCTTCTTACTTTTAATTCGCCGAGCTCTTTTCCGATTATATCAGGATTAATGTCAAAAGCACCTATAAGATCAAAGCCCTTGTTGTGAAAATCAATATGTGTAGCTATTGCTTTACCAAGATTTCCTGCACCAAGAAGTATCATAGGGGTCTGCTTGTCAAGACCTAATATTTTTCCGATCTCAATACGAAGATCACTGACATTGTAGCCGTAACCCTGCTGACCAAACTCACCGAAGCAATTGAAATCCTGTCTTATCTGTGAAGCAGTAAGTCCCATTTTTTCGGAAAGCTCTCGTGATGAGATACGGACGTATCCGTTATGTTCGAGTTCACCAAGGAATCGGTAATATCTTGGCAATCTTCTTATTACTGAGTTTGAAATTGAGTTTTTTGACATCGCGATATGCCTTCCCTCTTATTACATTAATTTATCGAGTCTTATTTTTATTTCGTCGAGGAACGCCTTAGAATCGACCTTTTTCTTATTGTCAAGCTTTGATATGAGATAAAGGTCGCCTGTCATAACTCCGTCTTCGATAGTCTGGATGGTAGCCTTTTCAAGCTTATCAGCAAAATCGCAGAGCTCAGGAGTATTGTCAAGTTCGCCTCTCTTGCGGAGAGCACCGCTCCATGCAAAGATAGTTGCAACAGAGTTTGTTGATGTTTCTTCGCCTTTGAGGTACTTGTAGTAGTGGCGCTGAACTGTTCCGTGAGCAGCCTCGTATTCGTAGATTCCATCAGGTGATACAAGTACAGAGGTCATCATTGCAAGGCTGCCGTAGGCTGTAGAAACCATGTCTGACATAACATCTCCGTCATAGTTCTTGCAAGCCCAGATGTAGCCGCCGTTTGAACGGATTACTCTTGCAACAGCGTCATCGATGAGAGTGTAGAAGTACTCAATGCCTGCTGCCTCGTACTTCTCCTTATACTCGTTGTCATAGATCTCCTGGAATATATCCTTGAAACGGTGATCGTACTTCTTTGAGATAGTATCCTTTGATGCAAACCATACGTCCTGTTTAAGATCAAGACCATAATTGAGGCAAGCTCTTGCAAAACCTGCAATAGAAGCGTCAAGGTTGTGAAGTCCCTGAATGATACCGTCGCACTTTGTAAAATCATGGATAAGCTCACGGGTCTCATTGCCGTTTTCGTCTGTAACAACGAGCTCAGCCTTGCTTCCCTTGCTTACACGCATTTCAGTATTCTTGTAAACGTCGCCATAAGCATGACGAGCGATAGTGATAGGCTTAGTCCATGTTGGGATATATGGCTCAATGCCCTTAACGATAATAGGTGTACGGAAAACTGTTCCGTCGAGAGCGGCACGGATAGTGCCGTTAGGCGACTTCCACATCTGAGTAAGGTTGTACTCAGGCATTCTTGCAGCGTTAGGAGTAATAGTAGCGCACTTTACAGCAACACCGTACTTCTTTGTAGCTTCAGCAGAATCGATTGTTACCTGATCCTTAGTCTCTTCTCTGTGCTTTAATCCGAGATCGTAGTATTCTGTATTAAGCTCTACATATGGCTCGAGGAGAGTTTCCTTGATCCACTGCCAGAGAATTCTGGTCATTTCGTCGCCGTCCATCTCGACAAGCGGCGTTTTCATGGTGATTTTAGCCATTTTATTATACCTCCAAATCTTTCATTGGTAAAAACTTTCATTAACTATAACTAATGTATTTCAGGATAGCTGTCTATATTACAGAGAAATGTATATTACTTCATAGACTCTCTTGTGAAATCGAGAAGTCCGCCTGCAAGCATGATATCCTTTGTACGTCCTGAAAGCTCGCAGAGTACAGGGATCTCCTTGCCGTTTGTCTTATTGAGAACAGTAAGCTCGGACTTTCCTTCTTCTACAGCCTTTCTTACGTCAGCGAGTACAAGTTCGTCACCCTGAGCAATGCTGTCATAATCAGCCTCATTCACGAATGTGAGCGGAAGGATACCTGCGTTTATAAGGTTTGCTCTGTGGATACGAGCGAATGACTTAACAAGAACAGCCTTTACACCGAGATAAAGTGGTGCAAGTGCAGCGTGCTCTCTTGATGAACCCTGTCCGTAGTTAGAACCACCTACAATAATGCTCTTGCCCAGTGACTTAGCTCTCTCAGGGAAGCTCTCATCGCAGACTGCAAAACAGTGCTGTGAGATCTTCGGAATATTTGAACGGAGAGGAAGTATCTTTGCACCTGCCGGCATGATGTGGTCAGTTGTGATATTATCGCCTACCTTCAGCGAAACAGGAGCATCTATAGTTTCGAGAAGCGGAGCAGTCTCAGGATATGGCTTGATGTTTGGTCCGCGGAGTATCTCGATGCTGTCCATTTCCTCGACAGGAGCCGGAGGAACTATCATATTATCGTTTATTACGAATTCCTCAGGGAGCTTGAATTCAGGCATTTCGCCCAGCTCTCTCGGGTCTGTAAGATAACCTGTAAGTGCTGAAACAGCAGCCATTTCAGGAGATACGAGGTATATCTGACCATCCTTAGTACCTGAACGGCCTTCAAAGTTTCTGTTGAATGTACGGAGAGAGATACCCTTAGAGTTAGGTGACTGTCCCATACCGATACACGGACCGCAAGCGCTTTCGAGGATCCTTGCACCTGCATCGATGAGTATTGAAAGAGCTCCGTTCTGTGCGAGCATATTGAGGACCTGCTTTGAACCGGGAGCGATAGCAAGCGAAACATCAGGGTTAACTGTCTTGCCCTTGAGGATATGAGCTACTTTGAGCATATCAAGGAGAGAAGAGTTTGTGCACGAACCGATACAAACCTGATCTATCTTGAGTCTGCCGATCTCCTCAACGCTCTTTACGTTGTCAGGAGAATGAGGACAGGCAGCAAGAGGAACAAGCTTACTGAGATCGATGGTAAGTTCTTCATCATATACAGCATCAGCATCAGCAGCAAGAGGAGTCCATACTTCTTCACGCTTCTGAGCTTTAAGGAACTGCTTTGTGATCTCATCTGAAGGGAATATAGATGTAGTTGCACCGAGTTCGGCGCCCATGTTAGTGATAGTTGCTCTCTCAGGAACAGAAAGTGTCTTTACACCTTCGCCGCAATACTCTATTACCTTGCCTACGCCGCCCTTAACGGAAAGTCTTCTGAGGACTTCAAGGATAACGTCCTTTGCAGCTACCCATGGCTGGAGCTTGCCTGTGAGTTCTACTTTAACGACCTTAGGGCAAGTTATGTAATATGCACCGCCGCCCATAGCAACAGCAACATCAAGTCCGCCTGCACCTATAGCGATCATGCCGATACCGCCGCCTGTTGGTGTATGGCTGTCAGATCCGATGAGAGTCTTTCCCGGGATACCGAAACGTTCAAGGTGTACCTGATGGCAGATTCCGTTACCGGGACGGGAGAAGTAGATACCGTGCTTCTTGGCAACACTTCCGATGAATCTGTGATCGTCAGCGTTTTCAAATCCGTTCTGAAGAGTATTATGATCTATATAAGCTACTGAGCGCTCAGTCTTTACACGAGGAACACCGATAGCCTCGAATTCCAGATATGCCATTGTACCTGTAGCATCCTGAGTAAGTGTCTGATCGATACGGATACCGATCTCCTGACCCTTGACATATTCGCCGTCGACCAAGTGCGCTTTAAGAATTTTTTCTGTTAAAGTTAAACCCATTGAAGATCATTCCTTTCAATACATAAGAATACATTCTAATTGTACAACATTTTACGCAGTTTGTCAAGAATTAAACAAACTATTTTTTATAATATAAAAAGGCTTCCGAAGAAGCCTTTTTCTTATGATGCGAACTGACTATTATAAAGCTCGGAATAGAATCCTCCATTCCGCATGAGCTGCTCATGACTTCCCTGCTCTATGATATTTCCTTGTTTCATTACAAGTATAACATCAGAACTTTTAATAGTAGACAGTCTGTGAGCTATAACGAAACTCGTCCTGCCTTCCATAAGCTTTATGAAGGCTTTCTGTATACGCAGTTCCGTGCGCAGGTCGATAGAGCTTGTTGCCTCATCGAGGATAAGCATAGGCGGATCCATTAGCATTATCCTTGCGATACAGATGAGCTGCTTCTGTCCCTGTGAAAGACCGCTGTCCTCGCTTATGACAGTATCGTAACCGTCAGGAAGTCTTTTTATGAATCCATGTGCGTAAACTGCCTTAGCAGCCTCGATTATCTGTTCACGGGTCGCATTCGGCGCACCGTAAGCGATATTTTCCGCAACTGTTCCCGTAAATACCCAAGTTTCCTGCAAGACCATTCCAAAACAGCTTCTGAGACTGTCACGGGTGATATCATTTATATTTTTTCCTGATATCTCGATCTTTCCGCTGTCAATATCATAAAAACGCAGCAGAAGATTGATTATCGTAGACTTTCCGCAGCCTGTAGGTCCGACAATTGCGATACGCTGTCCTGCTTTTACATTAAGACTGAAATCCTGTATGAGTTTTACATCGGGAGTATAGGAGAAAAATACATCGGAGAATCTCACGCTGCCGTCACAATCTGTCATTATCTCTTTGCCGCTGTCGTCAGAAATTTCTTCCTCGTCAAGAACATCAAAAACCCTCTGTGCTGATGCAACAGCATTCTGCAACTCCGCAAAAACGCCCGATATCTCATTAAAAGGCTTTGTGTATTGATTCGCATAGGCAAGGAAACTCGAGAGCTTTCCGACAGTCATTTTTCCAACGAAGCCTGTGTATCCAATGACTCCGAATGCACCGAGCATACCTACAGCTGCATATATCAGACCATTGACAAATCGCGTTGTAGGATTGGTCATTGAGCTGAAAAAAGTAGCCTTGGCACCGATCTCGCCATATGCTTTGTTTATAGCATCAAAACGTTCTTCGGCTCTTTTATCGTATACGAAAGCTTTGACTATCTTCTGATTTCCTGCCATTTCTTCCGCAAGTCCGACCATATCACCGCGCAGCTTTGACTGCTTCATGTATGAATCATGTGAAGCCTTGGTGATCTTAGATGCTGCAATAAACGAAAGCGGAGTCAGAATAACCACTACAACAGCGATCTTCACATTTATTGTCATCATAAAGACAAGCGTTCCGACAATAGTAATGACACCGCTGAAAAACTGCGTAAAGCCCTGAAGCAGACCGTCCGAAACTATTTCGATATCGTTTATAACTCTGCTTGTAAGTTCGCCCTTCGTGTGGCCGTCGATATATTTGAGCGGAACTCTTTCGAGCTTGTTAAAGATATCGGCTCTTAGATCACGGATCGTCAGAAATGCAAGCTTGTTCGTGCAAAGGCTCATGAACCATTGGAAGAAGGTGCTTGCAACGACTATAGCTGCAAGAGCTGTGATTATATTTCTCAGCTTGTCGAAATCAACTTTACCCTTACCAACACAGCAGTCAACTGCTTCGCCGATAAAAACAGGTACAGCAAGTGACAGTGAAACGCCAAGTAATGCACATATAACGGTCATGATAAAGTATTTCAGATAAGGACGAGCATACGAAAAAACTCTTTTAAGTGTATTACGCATTTTTCTCCTCCTTCTGATTCATCTGCGAACGGTATATCTCATGATAAACCTCGCAGTTTTCGATCAATTGCTCATGAGTACCGATGCCGACAGCTTCTCCGTCGTCCATAACGATTATTTTATCAGCATCTTTAAGTGAAGTTGTACGCTGGGATATCATAATTACCGTAGTATCAGGGAGATCGGTATCAAGAGCTTTTCTGAAAGCAAGATCTGTCTTGTAATCAAGAGCGCTTGTAGAGTCGTCGAGTATAACAACATCAGGAGTACCGACCAAAGCCCGCGCAATAGAGATACGCTGCTTCTGACCGCCCGAGAGATTCTTGCCTCCCTGAGAGATGACGGTATCGAGTCCGTCAGGCATTTTCTGTACGAATTCCCAAGCCTGAGCAGTTTTCAATGCTGAGACTATCTCTGCATCTGTTGCATCTGCTTTACGCCACCTCATATTGTCACGTATCGTTCCGCTGAAAAGCACGGCTTTCTGTGGTACAGTTCCGACTCTTCTGCGAAGCTCCTCTGACGAATAATCATTTACGTTTATGCCTGAAAATTTTACAGTTCCCTCAGAAGCCCTGTAAAAACATGGTATAAGATTAGCAAGTGTAGTTTTTCCGCAGCCTGTACCGCCTATGATTCCGAGCATTTGTCCCTTTTTTATCGAAAAGCTTATATTTCTGACGGAGTAATCGCCTGCTGTTTCATATGCAAATGAAACTTTCTCGAATTCTATTATTTTTGCCGCCTGCGGATCTGAGCTTACTATATCACCTTGTTCTTCGGGCGGAAGTAAGAATACTTCACTTATACGATTAGCCGAGGCAAAAGCTTTTGTAAATATTACTATCAGATTTGCAAGGACCACAAGTGCAAGAAGTATCTGTGTCATATAGTTGGTAAAAGCGGTAAGCTCGCCCTGTGTCAGTCCGCCGATGTTGATCCTTCCGCCGCCGAACCAGATAACCGCAACAATACCAAGATTCATGACCATGAATGCAACAGGATTCAGTATAGCCGAAAGCTTGCCGACTGCAACAGAGCATTCCGATATATCATCTACAGCTTCCTTGAATTCGTCTATCTCCTCCTGCTGACGCGAGAAGGCTCTTATAACTCGTGTACCTTCAAGGTTCTCTCTTGTCAGAAGAGCTGCACGATCAAGTTTTTGCTGAGTTTTCTTGTACATCGGTACAGTTCGCCTCATTATTATGAATATCACAAAGGATATCAGCGGAGCTACCACAAAAAATATGAGTGAAAGCTTCAGATCGATAGTTACCGCCATTACAGCCGAACCTATCACAAGAAAAGGCGCTCTTACTGCAAGACGGATAAACATATTTACTCCGTTCTGAACGGTATTTGTATCATTTGTGAGTCGGTTGACAAGGGAAGATGTTCCGATCTTATCTATGCTGCTGTATGAGAGCGAGTTGATGTGTTTATAAAGCGCAGCCCTTAGCTCCGTTCCGAATCCATATGCACATTTTGCCGCAAGGAACTGACAAGTCAACGCAAAACCAAGTCCGCATATGCCGAGCAGTACGATCAGTCCGCTCATTTTCAAGATATATGCCCCGTCGTTATTACCGATGCCGTTATCGATTATCTTTGCCATTACAACAGGCACTATGAGCTCGAATATAGCCTCGAGGAGCTTGAAGAACGGTCCGAAAACAAGCTCCTTTTTGTAGTTTTTAAGGTACTTCAATAGCCCTTTCATATAATTTACTTCACCTGCTTATTTTTCTATACATAATTAGCGACACTTCTGAAATTTCAAAAGTGCCGCTTCACATCATATTTTAACGCCGTTTAATTTAAGGAGCTCTCTTGCCGATTCAACGGAATCAACTCCTGTAGCGTTCTTTACGGGAGCAAATTCTTTTTCACGCACTACTTCATACGCAAGACAGCTGTCCTGCATATGCACCATGTCAAGTACAAGTGTCTCAAATTTATGACCATTAGGCTGTGAAGGAGTGATAAACTCTCCGTTTTCGTCCATATACGGTATCTTTTTATCAACGATATGGACAGGCATCTTATTGTCGCATATCTCTTCAAGCTTTTTCACATTGAAAAGATAATTCAATATAACGCCGTATCTGTATGCAAGATTTCCCTTGTCATCAAGGAGGGTTCTCATTTCCTCAGTCATTTCATAATACTCAACGATAGAAGGCATACCGTCCTCAAGGCAGAGCACTCCGACTCTCTCATCAGGATCAGCCTTGCTTACTACCTTACCGCCTGACTGCATTCCGGATTTAATAACAGCACCTATGAACGAAGGATCTGCGATGCGCTGGAGAACGTTGTCAACAGCAAATACATTTATCCACTCTACGCCCTTTTCTTTGATCTCATCAAGAAGACCTGCTCTGACAAGTGATGAGAACCAGCCGCCGTTTCCGTTTGGAGATACGGATATTTTTGATCTGCTCTCCATGAGTATCTTTCCATTGAAATCAACTGACGGAGCCATATCCTGTATGAAGAATTTAACGTACTCGGGATCATATCCGAAGTAGTTCTTCTCCTTGAAGAATGCTATCGTATCATCATTGTTCTTTTCGCTTGTCATGATATAAAGCGGTACCCAGACACCTGCGATCTTCACAACATCCAAAATGTTATTGATAAGGCACTGGAAAATATAAAGCTCCTCATCAACACCGATCCTGAACATTCCTTTAGGCTTGTCAAAACCGAGTCTTGTTCCCTGACCTCCTGCCAGAAGTACTGCGGCAGCTTTTCCTGCTTTTATTGCTTCAATGCCTGTTTTGGTATATTCATCGCTGTTTGCAGCAATATCTTCGATAGTAACAGCGCCGAGAGGTTCAAAAGTTCCGCGCACGGAATTGCTGTTTTTCTCAGCATCAAGATTATCAAGAACGGAAAAATCGATTATTTCGATCTGACCAAGAAGTTCTTCCTTTTCAGTGTCATTAAGTTCATCAAAATGATTCAAAATGTGCTCCTGTCCGTACTTTGTGAGAATACTGAGAGCTTTTTCACGATCTAACATAAACTCCTCCTATCAGCGGTCTGAGGTAACCACTTTTTCTATTATTATATCATAAGTAAATAAAATAGTCAATAATAAAAAAAGAAATAAACAAAATGTTTTGTTCATTTTATAAAAACAGACAGATGCTAAGAAAGTATCTGCCTGTTCAATGTATATTCTTTATACTCAGATAACGAAATTAAGAGGCATACCATTTTTCATGATAGCGTGTAATTCACCCTGGATAAGCGGCATAAGATAGTCGTATGCAGGAGGAAGAACATTATTTCCTTTCTCATTTATCCATTCGCGCGGGAAGAATTTCTCTGAATTTGCTGCCTTTGAAGCTTCAACAGTATCTATCCTGTAGCTGTACGGCATATTTGATTCACGAACAAATGTCATCATACATCCTGATTTTCCATCAAGTCCTGCCTGTACAGCTGCCATTCCGATAGCTTCAGATGACTGTATATCTTCAAGTGAAGCGATATGCGAACTGCATCTCTGCATTACATTGAGCTCGATGGAACGTACCTTGCAGCCTATCTCAGCGCCGACAAGTTTTTCAAGGAATTTACCGATACCTGCAAGATAGCTATGGCCAAATACGTCCTTTGCTCCTGACTGGAATTCCTCAGCAGCAAACTTACCCTCAGCAGTCTTTACGCCCTCGGATACTACTACGATAACTGCTCTGTGCTTTTTCATCTCTGCCTTTACATCTGCAAGAAATCCTTCGATGCTGAATGTTGTCTCGGGAAGGTAGATAAGATGAGGAGCAGTTTCGCCGTTTGCTCTTATACAGCATGATGCAGCTGCAAGCCAGCCTGCGTGTCTTCCCATAGTCTCGATAATAGTTACAGACGGGATACTGTATACGTTGCTGTCTCTTGTTATCTCCTGAACTGTTGCAGCTACGTACTTAGCAGCCGAACCAAATCCAGGAGAATGATCTGTTTCGCAGAGATCATTATCGATAGTTTTTGGGATACCTATTATCTTTATATCATTGATATTATTATCGCTCAGATATGCCGAATACTTGGCAACAGTATCCATTGAATCGTTTCCGCCAATGTAAAAGAAAATGCCAATATTCCGCTTGTGAAGGACATTTGTGATCTGTTCGTAAATTTCGCTTTTCTCTTTGTAGTCAGGAAGCTTCTTTCTGCATGAACCCAGAACCGCAGAAGGAGTTCTAAGAAGCAGCTGATAGCTTACATCACTTGTGATCTTCTCTGAAAGATCGACTATTTCATCGTTTATGATACCCTCGATACCGTTAAGAACACCATAAATCTTTTCAATTTTGTCAGAACGCTGTGCAGCACTGTAAACACCAGCCAATGAAGCGTTTATAGCGCAGGTAGGTCCTCCCGACTGAGCTACTGCAATATTCATAAATAATCATCTGGTCAGGCGAATGTCCGTAACCCGACCGTTCCCTCTCATAATATTTGCCAAAAAGGCGTTATTTATATTATAACACAGCGGCTGTATCATTTCAATGAGTATAAAATCCAAAAAAGGAATGGTGAAAATCGCAATATTTGACCATAATAGCAATAAACGCCTGATTTATTATTATAACAATATTATATAAGATCAAAATGTTTTAAAGCATTTGCAATGCCATCTTCTTCTATAGGTGTTGTGATATACGAAACATAAGGGTATATCTTCTCAGCTCCACCCATTGCAATACTGTTCGGAACGGCTTCAAGCATTGGCATATCGTTCATGCTGTCACCTATAGCATAGGCATTTTCAATGGGAATATTCAGCTTTTCAAGTATCATTTTTATTCCTGTTGCCTTTGAATAGCCAAGCGGAACATTTTCATAAAATCCGCCGCCTCTGTCGATGATCGAATAGTTCTTGCCTATTTCACGGCGAAACATTTCCATATCGCTGTGCTCATTCTGCCAGATAACAAATTTATCAAAGCCAAAATTTTCACTTTCTACTCTGCCGCTTATATCTATTCCTGTATGCACGAAAACTTCCATAAACTCTCTAAGTCCGTCCGTCATTTCGGCTTTATCGTCGAAAAAGTAACCGTCACTGTGCTCATAAACGGGTGTTACTCTGCATTTTCTCAATATATCTGCAACGCGTTTGCATTCATTTTTTTTGACTGTACGATAGAAAAGAACCTCTCCATTATATTCGATGTATGTACCGCATCCGCATACATAGCCGTCAAAACCTAAATCCTTGATTCTTTGACTGATATTGAAAGCAGTTCTTCCTGAATTAATAAATGTAAGATTTCCCTTTTCGCGGGTCGATCTTATGGCATCGCGAGTACTCTGTGGGATAAGTGACCTTTCGTCCTCCGTGGCGATCGTACCATCAATATCAAAAAAGATTATTGATCTCATTTTAACACTCCTTACAAGTTTCTATCACTATTATATTCAATTGTGAAAATGTTGTCAAGTATTGATTATTTAATCAATATATATTATAATTGATGTATACTCAATAACTCCGTTAGTCTGCTTCGGACTTTATAGAGAACGCAATTCATTACCAGTCATGAAGTTTGCGTGACAAATATATTACTTTAAGGAGTGGATCAAATGCTGCATATTTACTACGGAAACGGCAAGGGAAAAACAACAGCTGCTGTGGGACTTGCTGTAAGAGCCTCAGGCGCAGGTTTCAAAGTAGGATTTTTTCAATTTCTGAAAAACGGATCTTCATCTGAAATAAACATTCTTGAAAAGCTTGAAAATATTTCTGTTATCTGCTGCAAAGAGTGCAATAAATTCACCTTTGCTATGAATGACAGCGAGAAAAAAGCGGTTACGGATTCTCATACCGATATGCTGCGAAAAGCAATGGATATGATCGATAATGACCGTATTCAGCTTGTTGTTCTTGATGAATTTCTTGACGCATACGATAAAAAGCTTATCGATACCGAACTTGCTGAAAAATTCATTTCTGAAATAGCACATAAATGCGAAACAGTTATTACAGGAAGAAAGCCGCCTGAGCTGTTTAAAAATAATGCCGATTATATTACAGAAATGTCAGCCGAAAAACATCCTTATGATAAGGGTATAACTGCCAGAAAGGGTATCGAATATTAAAAAGCCGCACTTAACAGTGATGCTTATATAGAAATTTATAGTTAATTATCGGGGGAACCCTTTCTGAGGAAAGGTTTTCCCCCGAGCCCCTTTCCAAAGACTTTTATCTGATTTTTTCCCTTATAGGGCGCGTATAGTTAATAAAAAAGACCTGTAATATACAGGTCGCGCTCTATAAGGGAAAAAATAAAACCAGAAGTTTTCGGGAGAGAGTTTGAGAGAAGCCCCTTTTTCAAAAGGGGTTCTCTCAACAATCAGCATAAAAGCTTCTATATCAGTATTGCCATTAATGCGGCTTTTTTTCATTTTAAATTTTTAAGTTCTTCCACAAGTGCCATATCTTCTGAATTTATCTTCATATTAGTAACAATGGTCTTATTATCGGTAGTTATAACTTTTATCTCGATAATACTTCCCTCTTGCAGAGTACCCGTTGCAGCCTGAAAGAACATCGGAACTTTAGGATGATTTTCCTTAAATCTTTCCAGTAATCCTTTAAGCTTGAACACGTTCATCGGATTCATTTTTTTCACCTCATATAAATTATAGCACGTCATACGTCAAAATGCAATGCGATTCGTCATAATTTATCATCGGGCAGTTCTCTTTTTATCAGAAGCTGTGCGCAAATTCCTGTAAATGCTCCTGCAATACAGCCTGATACTATCAGAAATGGATAATATGACAGAACAGTAAGCGTTCCCGTCATGAGAACAGCCGCCGCCATTTGTCCTGTATTATGAAGAATAGCTCCTAAGATACTGCTTAGCCAGATGAATTTTAAAGGGACAGCTTTTTTTATGAGAAGCATTCCCACAAGGCATAGAAGTGCTCCTGACATACTGTACGGCAATGCCGATATATTTCCGCCAAAGACCGAACCGAGAAACACTCTTGAAACAACTATCATTGCGACCTCTTTTGCACTGAATTTGTAAACCGCATAAACAGTTATAATATTTGCAAGCCCCAGTTTGACTCCTGGCAGTGGGATAATGTCGGGAAATTGAAGTTCGATGATAAAAATTATCAGTGCAAGTGCAGTCAGGAGTGCAAGACGTGTGAGTTTTTTCGTCTTCATATCATGACTTCTCCTTGTCTGCATATCTTATTACAAGACGATGCGGAAGGCATACTATAGGTATCTGCTCAGAGCGGAGCACACCTGTTTTCACGCAGGTATGGTCAGGACAATCGGCATCTGAAATACTTATCGTACCGTTTTCGATCTTTATGTCGTTCCATCCGCCCTCAGGAGAACTTACCCTTATGGTTCTGTCCTTTTCTTTTGATAAGTCAAATGAATATATGACTTTGTTATTCTGAACCACTTCAACGTAAGTGCTGTCAGGGTTGTTAAAGCTCATTAATATCCAGATAACAGAGCCGACAAGCATTGATATAACAACTGCGATAAGGATCTTTACTCCTTTAGTCAACGTCTATCACCTCCGCAGGCATTGAGCTTATATTTGTGAATTTTTCGGAAATTCCCGATGTATAGTAAACCTTTCTTTCATCCGTTACAAGTATAACATCATTTTCAGGATGATTTTTCAGGTATTCTACGGTTTTATCGTATCCGCAGACGAACAATGCCGTAGAAAGTGCATCACATTCAAGACCGTTATTCCCTATTACGGTAACGGAAACCAGTCCATTATCAGCAGGATAACCGTCTTTCGGGTCAAGGATATGCCAGTAATTCATTCCGTCGTCACCAGTGAAAAAACGCTCGTAATTTCCGGAAGTGATAACGGCTTTTCCTGATATATCAACTATACACATATCTTTTTCAGGCGAAAACGGATCGCGGACCGCTACTCTCCAGTCGCTGCCGTCGGGTTTGCTTCCCAATGCCTGAACATTACCGCCAAGACTTACTATAGCCGATTTTACGCCGTTCGACTTAATTATGTCAATCACTTCATCTCCCGTGTAGCCCTTCGCCAAAGCTCCGAGATCGATCTCGACATTTTTCGGAAGTGTAACTTCATTTCCGTTTAATCCAATCTTACTGTAATCAACATTTTCCAGAAATGTCGCTATAGTCTGCGTATCCGGGATCTTATAATCACCTGTAGTAAAGCCCCACTCTTTAAGGAGAGGATACAAAGTTATATCAAGTGCTCCGTCTGTATCATTTCCTACCTCAGCAGCCTTCTTTATCAGCCTTACAGTATCATCTGATACAGTTACCGCCTCGTTATCAGAATGATTTACAGCCCAAATATCACTTTTTTCAGAGGTTACAGATAAAGTACCTTCAAGTTCACTGATACGCTTTTCAGCTTCTGACAGTGCTTTTTCCGCTTTGCCGCCATAAGCTTTTAAGCTCATATAAGTATCCATTGCAAACACATCGCGGCTTACTGCTTCTGAGTTTTCCTGTTTTTTATTGCAGGAGATCAGCGAAATAAGCATCAGTGGCAGCACAGCGGCTAACATTTTTACGTTCATAACAATACTCCTAATCTTTGCTTTAATCATTATAGCATTAAATGTTAGCATTTGCAACCATTTTTGTAAACCCTATGCAACAAAAAAGCGGATCAGACGATCCGCTTTAAATATTACTTTTTAAGAAGGCTCTTACCTGTCATTTCAGCAGGCTGAGGAACTCCCATGATATCAAGCATTGTTGGTGCAAGATCAGCGAGAACACCGCCTTCAGCAAGCTCACCCTCAACACCTACTGCAATAAGTGGAACAGGATTTGTTGTATGAGCTGTGAACGGACTGCCGTCAGGTTCCATCATCTTGTCAGCATTTCCGTGGTCGGCAGTGATAAGAGCTGCACCGCCCTTAGCAAGTATTGCATCTACCATACGTCCAACGCAGGTATCAGTTGCCTCAACAGCCTTTACAGCAGCATCGAATATTCCTGTGTGACCTACCATGTCGCAGTTTGCGTAGTTGAGTATGATAACATCGTACTTGTCAGCTTCGATAGCTTCACATACTGCATCACAAACCTCATATGCACTCATTTCAGGCTTGAGATCGAATGTAGGAACATCGGGTGACTTGATAAGTATTCTGTCCTCACCCTCAAACTGCTTCTCTTCGCCGCCGTTGAAGAAGAAAGTAACGTGTGCGTACTTCTGTGTTTCAGCTATACGGAGCTGAGTCTTGCCGAGCTTAGAAAGATATTCGCCCATTGTCATAGTGAGCTGCTCAGGTGGATATGCAACAGTTACGTTAGGCATTGTAGCATCATACTGAGCCATGCATACGAAGTTTACATTGAAGAAACCGTTCTTTCTCTCGAAGCCGCTGAAATCAGGGTCAACGAATGAACGTGTGATCTGTCTTGCTCTGTCAGGACGGAAGTTGAAGAAGATAACGCTGTCGTCAGCCTTTATCTGAGCACCGCCCTCAATTACAGTAGGAAGCATGAACTCATCTGTAACGTTATTTGCGTAAGAATTCTTTATTGCCTGTACAGGATCAGTTTCCTTTACACCTTCGCCGTAAACAAGAGCTGCATAAGCCTTTTCAACTCTGTCCCATGCGTTGTCTCTGTCCATTGCGTAGAAACGGCCTGAGATAGTAGCGATCTTGCCAACACCGATCTTGTTCAGTTCAGCAACAGCTTCTTCCATGTATTCAGCAGCAGATGACGGAGGAACATCTCTTCCGTCGAGAAATGCATGGATATATACCTTGTCAAGGCCATTCTTCTTTGCCATTTCAACGATTCCGTAAAGGTGCTCCATGTGGCTGTGAACGCCGCCCGGTGAGAGAAGTCCCATAAGGTGGAGCGCGCTGCCCTTTTCCTTGCAATTGTTCATAGCGCCGAGGATAGCCTTGTTATTGAAGAAAGTGCCGTCCTTGATATCCTTTGATATCTTAACGAGCATCTGATATACGATACGTCCTGCACCGATATTGGTATGACCTACCTCAGAGTTACCCATCTGTCCGTCAGGCAGACCTACATCAAGTCCGCTTGCACCGATGATAGTATTCGGACACTCAGCCATATACTTGTCAATATTAGGCTTCTTTGCAGCAGCGATAGCGTTGCCGTATGTATCAGGGTTATAGCCGAAGCCGTCCATGATAATAAGTGCTACAGGTTTCTTTGACATTATAATTTTCCTTTCATACATAAGGGCGGAAGATATCCGCCCTCATAGTTATAAGTTTTATCAGCCGTTTACAGCAGCCTGTACGATTGTATTGAAATCAGCAGCCTTGAGTGAAGCACCACCGATAAGACCACCGTCGATATCAGGCTGTGCAAGAAGCTCAGCAGCGTTGCCTGCATTCATAGAACCGCCGTACTGGATAGTTACAGCGTCAGCTGTTGCCTGATCGTACTTCTTAGCGAGCTGTGCACGGATAAATGCGCAAACCTCCTGAGCCTGGTCAGGTGTAGCTGTAAGACCTGTACCGATTGCCCATACAGGCTCGTAAGCGATAACAACATTCTTAACCTGCTCAGCAGTTACGTCCCAGAGATCAAGCTTGATCTGACGAGCGATAACTTCCTCAGTGATGTTGCACTGACGCTCCCACTTGAGCTCACCAACACATACGATAGGCTTGAGACCTGCGTTAAGAGCTGCAAGAGTTCTCTTGTTTACTGTCTCGTCAGTCTCACCAAAGTACTGTCTTCTCTCGCTGTGACCGATAACAACGTACTCAACACCGAGCTCTGTGAGCATATCAGCAGAAATTTCGCCTGTGAAAGCGCCGCTCTTCTCAAAGTGAACGTTCTCAGCGCCAACCTTAACGTTGCTGCCTGCTGTTGTGTTGATAGCTGTTTCGAGGTTTGTGAAAGGTACGCAAGCGATGACCTCGATCTTGCCCTCAGCGTTAGCTACGAGAGGCTTGATAGCTTCGAGAAGCTCCTTAGCCTCAGGACGAGTCTTGTTCATCTTCCAGTTACCAGCTATAATTGCTTTTCTAAGATTCTTGTTCATTGTAATTAACTCCTTAAATCAGAATTTTATTTCGTCATCGTCGTAATAAGGAAGCGCTTCCGTTTCCTTTTCGTAAGTAGTATTGCCGTTATTGCAGCCTATCTTTACGCCCTTTTTTGAGGGAGCGAATAAAAAACCGACGATGATACCGAAGAGAAAACTGCAAACTGCAAACAGCCATACCGCTGTTGAGCTGCTCTTTACATCCTCTGTAAAATTGCATATACAACTACATTTCTTCATAACAGTATCCCCTTTATGGATATTGACGTGGATCATTCTATCCAAAAAACAACATAAACTCTATCAGCAGTATCATTCCCGCAATGAAAAAGTACGACAGAGCAACAGGGAAACTAAGCGGAGGTCTTGGAATATACTCCTTTACGACCGTCGGGTCACTTCGTTTCACATATATAAGAGCTTTATTGCCATACACTGAAAAGCCGCCTATTGTTGCGGTGTATTCCTCATCTTCATAGAAATACTGCACCTGATACCCTTTGTCCTCGTCACTCGGAACAACTTCTGCTCTTGTTCTGTACCAAAAAAACTTAGAAGGCGGAAGAGTAGGTGTTTTTTTGAATATGCTCCTGATACCACACCATAAAAATTTTACAAGCCATACATTCAGTGCCCCCAAAAGTACGAAGGCAAGCATCCAACCAATAAAATCACTCATTTTTTTATAAATGGATCCTATATCATATTAGCAATCAAGGGCGAATATCTCTATCCGCCCTATTGATTATTAAATTACTTTTCAGCGATTGCTGCAACACCTGGGAGTACCTTGCCCTCGAGATATTCGAGAGAAGCACCGCCGCCTGTTGAGATGTGGCTCATCTTGTCAGCGAAACCGAGCTGGATAGCAGCTGTAGCAGAGTCACCGCCGCCGATGATAGTTGTAGCATCAGCCTGTGCGAGAGCCTCACATACTGCAACAGTACCCTTCTTGAGTGTTGGGTTCTCGAATACGCCCATAGGTCCGTTCCAAACAACTGTCTTAGCAGACTTAGCAGCGTTAGCAAAGATCTCAGCTGTCTTAGGTCCGATATCAAGACCCATCATGTCAGCAGGGATCTTGTCAGAGTCAACATACTCTACAGAGATCTCAGCATCGATCGGATCAGGGAATGAAGCAGCGATAGCTGTATCTACAGGGAGAAGGATCTTCTTGCCGAGCTTTTCAGCCTTTGCAAGCATTTCCTTACAGTAGTCGAGCTTTTCGTCGTCAACGAGTGACTTACCGATAGAACCGCCCTGAGCCTTGATGAATGTATAAGCCATACCGCCGCCGATGATAAGTGTATCACACTTCTCGAGGAGATTTGAGATAACGTTGAGCTTATCAGCAACCTTAGCACCGCCGAGGATAGCAACGAATGGTCTTTCAGGATCTTCTACAGCGTTTCCGAGATACTGGATCTCCTTCTGCATGAGGTAACCTACAGCAGTTTCCTTAACGAACTTTGTAACGCCTGCTGTTGAAGCGTGTGCTCTGTGTGCGCTGCCGAAAGCGTCCATAACGAATACTTCGCCGTCAACGAGGTCGGCAAGCTCCTTAGAGAACTCTTCACCGTTCTTTGTTTCTTCGTTTCCGCGGAAACGTGTATTTTCAAGAACAACGATCTCGCCGTCGTTCATAGCAGCTACAGCCTTCTTTGCATTGTCGCCGACAACTGTATCGTCAGCAGCAAAAGTAACCTTTGTGTTTACAAGCTCACCAAGTCTTGCTGCAGCAGGAGCGAGTGAGAACTTAGCCTCAGGACCATTCTTTGGCTTGCCGAGGTGTGAGCAAAGAACGACCTTTGCACCATTCTCTACGAGCTTATTGATAGTTGGGAGTGCAGCCTGGATTCTGTTGTCGTTTGTGATAACGCCGTCCTTCATAGGAACGTTGAAATCAACTCTTACGAGAACCTTTCTGCCCTTAACGTTAATGTCTTCTACAGTAACCTTGTTTAAACCTGCCATTGGTATGACATCCTTTCGTAATAAGATACATTGATAGCTGTTGTTATATTATTAACAACGTACAATATTATTTTACACTATTTCAAGAAATTTTGCAAGTCTTTCTGTAATATTTTTCGTGATAAACAGAAAAAATTTTCGGCAGTGTCTGATATACCTGTGTTGTACTATTTGTACAAACAGGATCTTTTCTGATTATTACTAATGTATATTGACAATTTTTACGCCTTCATGTATAATCTTAGTAAATAATATTTACTATACAAAGGAGCAGTTATGGATAAATTTCTTACGATCAAAAGTCTTTTTGAAATAAAACAAAACGCAGAAAATGCCGCAGCAATGTCCAGATACATGAAAGATAAATTTTGCTTTTACGGTATCCCATCGCCCGAACGCAAAGAGATATACAAGGACTTTCTCAAATCAGAAAAAGCTTCTAAAAGTATCGACTGGAACTTTTTAGATCAGTGCTGCATGGACGAGCACAGAGAGTTTCAGTATCTTATCTCTGATTATATTATCGCCATGAAGAAGTTCGTTAATTTTGAGGATGTCGATAAAATACGCAAGTATATCATCACTAAGCCATGGTGGGACACAACCGATTTTTTGTGCAAGGTCATAGGCGATATCGGTCTGAGAGATGATAGAATATGTCAGCTTATGCTTGAATGGTCCGTAAATGATGATATATGGCTCAGAAGGACAGCTATACTGCATCAGCTTGCTTATAAAACCAAGACTGACACATCATTGCTTGAAAAAATCATCTGCAACTGCATGGGCAGTGACGAGTTTTTCATAAATAAAGCCATTGGCTGGGCGCTGAGAGAGTACTCCAAAACTGCACCCGAATACGTAAAGAACTTCATTGCTCAATATAAAAGTCATCTCAGCAATTTAAGCATAAAAGAAGCGTCCAAATATATAAACTGATACAAAAAATCCCGAAAGCAATTGCTTTCGGGATTTAATATTATCACTTAAATACTGCAAGGAGGAATCCTGCTGCGATAGCAGAACCGATAACACCTGCAACGTTCGGACCCATAGCGTGCATGAGCAGGAAGTTTGAAGGATTAGCCTTCTGACCTTCCATCTGTGACACACGGGCAGCCATAGGAACAGCGGATACACCTGCTGAACCGATGAGCGGATTGATCTTTCCGCCTGAGAGCTTATACATGATCTTGCCGACAAGAAGTCCGCCGACAGTTGAGAAGCAGAATGCTGTAAGACCAAGAACGATGATCTTGATAGTCTCAAGTGAAAGGAAACGCTCAGCAGCTGTTGTAGCACCAACTGAGATTCCGAGGAATACTGTTACGATGTTCATAAGAGCGTTCTGAACTGTGTCGGAAAGTCTCTCTGTAACGCCGCACTCTCTCCAGAGGTTACCAAGCATAAGGCAGCCTACGAGTGGAGCTGTTGAAGGGAGAAGAAGGATAACGAACATAGCAACAATGATAGGGAAGATGATCTTCTCTGTCTTTGAAACTACACGGGTCTGCTCCATCTTTACCTCTCTCTCCTTCTTTGTTGTAAGGAGCTTCATAAGAGGTGGCTGGATCATCGGGATAAGAGCCATATAAGAGTAAGCTGCTATTGCGATAGGTCCAAGAAGATGCGGAGCAAGTCTTGTTGTAAGGAAGATAGCTGTAGGACCGTCAGCACCACCGATGATACCGATAGAAGCAGCTTCATTACCTGTAAATCCGAGACATACAGCGCCGAAGAATGCGAGGAATACGCCCATCTGAGCAGCAGCTCCGAGGAGAAGGCTCTTAGGGTTGGAAATGAGCGGACCAAAGTCTGTCATCGCACCAACACCCATGAAGATGAGTGAAGGATAGATACCTGCCTTAACACCTATGTACAAGATATCAAGGAGTCCGCCGTTACGCATGATCGCGCCATAGCTGTGATAATCAGGGTGATCGTGATCGAGGAAGTTATCCCACAGATCCATATGATAGAGCGCATCTGTAGACTCTGCACCGAAGTATGAAAGGTTTACAAGCAGACATCCGAATGCGATACCTACGAGAAGAAGCGGTTCAAACTTCTTCTTTATACCGAGGTAAAGAAGAACGCACGATATAAATATCATGATAAGGTTCTTCCAGCCCCCGTCAACGAAAAAGCTTTGGAAGCCCGAATCGGACCACAAAGTTTTCAGGGTCTCAAGAATATCCATCAATGCGCCCTCCTTATGCTATTACAACGAGCGGAGCGCCGGTATCTACTACTGAACCCTTGCTTGTAACTACCTGTGCAACTGTACCGTCCTTAGGAGCAACGATCTCGTTTTCCATCTTCATAGCTTCGAGGATAACGAGGATCTGTCCTGCCTTTACTGTATCGCCCTGTGCAACGTCAACTCTGATGATATTGCCCGGCATAGGAGCTGTAACAGTCTCGCCTGCTGCAAGATTTACAGGAGCAGCAGGTGCAGGAGCTGCTGCAGGTGCTGCAACAGGAGCAGCGGCTGCTGGTGCAGCTGTTGCTGCGGGAGCTGGTGCAAGTGCCTCATATTCGTCAAGAAGAACAGCTTTTCCCTGCTCTACCTCGACCTCATAAGTTTTACCGTTAAGTGTAACTTTATACTTCATGATTATTTGACCTCCTTAATGGAAATAAAGTGCAGCTCATTGAGCGGCTTCTGCATTTTGTCGGCAACTATTGCCATTATCATTGCAGCTTCCTTATCAGGAACGTCAAAGAGCTTAACATGGCCTGCTGAACCAGGTGCCAGCGGAGCTTCTGCCTTTGTTTCAGGCTGTACAGGAGCTTCCTTCTGTGCTGCTGCTTTAGCTGCATCTGCGGCAGCCTTAGCCTTTGCATCCTTAGACTTGAAGTATGCACCTGTGCAGTAAAGCAGTATCATAAGGATAACAAGTCCCGCAAATACTACAGCATATCCGAAAACAGCTGTAACAGCTGCATCTCCGACAGACATTTCTTTTACGTTTTCAGCAGCGGCAGTAAACATCAAATTAGTGAACATACCTCTGCCTCCTTACATTTCTTCAATTGTATATACAGCTTCATTCTCTTCCTTTGCCTTGCGGTCGTTAAGGAACTTGAGAGTCTGGTCAGGATAGCAGATGTAGCTCATTACATCTTCCTCGCTGCGGCAGAGATCTCCGAGAGCTTCTCTTGCTGCTGTGAATTCCTCACCTGTACGCTTCTGGTCTTCGATACGGCAGTCAACAGGTGCGCTGTCACCGAGAACCTTCTCAACGAGTTCCTGAGCGATAGGTGCAGGAGGATTACCATACTCACCCTTGATATAGTTCTTGATCTCCTTGGAGATGTTCTTATATCTTTCGCCAACGAGAACGTTAGTTACAGCCTGGTTACCTACCATCTGAGAGAGAGGTGTAACGAGCGGAGGATAACCCATATCAGCTCTTACCTTCGGGATCTCAGCAAGTGCCTCGTCGAACTTGTCCATTGCGTGCATATCTGTAAGGTTTGCGATCATATTTGAAAGCATACCGCCGGGAACCTTATAAACGAGTGCCTGAGCGTCTGTGCCGAGGCTCTTCGGATTGAGCTGACCGTTGTCGATATACTTCTGCTTGATAGGCTTAAAGTAATCGTTGACCTTATTGATGATATCCTCATTAAGACCTGTATCGATACCGTACTGGCTGAGAGCGTAGAACATGCTCTCTGTTGCAGGCTGTGAAGTACCGCCCGAGAAACATGATGTAGCTGTATCGATTACGTCGATACCGGACTCGATAGCCTTTGTAAGTGTCATGTAAGCCATACCTGTTGTGCAGTGAGTATGGAGGATAAGTGTCATATCGCCGATAGCGTCCTTGATGCCCTTGATAAGGTGCTCAGCCTCATATGGAGACATTGTACCTGCCATATCCTTGAGACAGATAGTATCAAATCCCATATTTTTGAGTTCCTTACACATCTCAATGTACTTGTCAACTGTATGTACAGGACTCTGTGTATATGAGATACAGCCTGAAGCGATAGTCTTTTCGTTTGCATACTTCTTTGTAGCATTGAGAGCAGTCTCGATATTTCTGAAGTCGTTAAGAGCATCAAAAATACGGATAACATCGATACCGTTCTTAATAGAGAGTTCGATGAACTTCTCAACTACATCATCATGGTAATGCTTATAGCCCAGAAGGTTCTGACCTCTGAGAAGCATCTGGAGTCTGTTGTTAGGAAGTTTTTTTCTGAGATTGCGAAGTCTCTCCCACGGATCTTCGCCAAGGTAACGAAGACATGAGTCGAAAGTAGCTCCGCCCCAGCATTCGATCGAATAATAACCTGCCTTGTCCATATCGGAAAGGATTCCCTCATAATCCGAATAAGGCAGACGTGTAGCCATCAGTGACTGATTGGCATCACGTAAAACTGTTTCTGTCAGTTGCACTTTTTTCATGTACAAGCCTCCTCAAAAATAAATCTGCAAAGCAGACAAAGTATACCGTTTGTTCATTTGAACATTGACCGTGTTCTTTGCAATTCTGCAAAAAAACACCAATCAAAGTAAATTATAACATATTTGATTTGAAATTTCCATACTTTTTTACAAATTTATATTTATTTTTTATTTTAAACTAAAAGTGGCTGAACCAAAAGAAAACAGCCGCTCTTTTCCGAGTGGCTGTTCTTTGTTACCTCATGGTATCTATATACTCTTTTATTGCATTTTCTGCCGCTATACAGCGTTTTCTGAACTCAGCAGCCGATATCCTCATGGCTCCGTTTCCGAGAATTATCATCTGCTCAACGCCGTCAGATGTTGCTACTCGTACTCTGTGATTCTTTGAAAGCTCATGGGAGACTTTTTCTATGTATGTATCAGCTGTCTCTGATTCCTTTGTGTATACAATGCTTATGTTACAATACTTTTCAATATCGCGGTGTCTGCCCTTGACCTTATAGGCATCGAATACAAGTATCAGCTCACAGCCTGCATATCCCTGATAGTTGCACATTCTGTGTATAAGCTCTCCTCTTGCTGCATCAAGGTTTTCTTCTGCGATCTTTTTGAGATCGTCCCATGCAAAAATAATATTATATCCGTCTACAAGCAGATAATCGGGACCTTTATACTTTGGCAGATGAACTTTCCTGTCGTTTATATCGGCAACTCTTGTCTTCTTGAAAGCTTTTACGGGATCGCGTTTTATCTTTCCGTATGTCATTTCAAAGATCGCCATAAGCTCCTCATCGCTCACGGCTTTTTCTACGAATTTTGCAGCTTTTGATATCTTTTCCTCATGGATTTCTTCGCTTTCATCTTCCTCATTCAGAGTAAGCGGCAGATGCATATGGTCATATACTTCATTCCACTTTACAACAAATCCTGCACCATGCGAACAGAATATCGAATCGGCACTGTTTTCAAGGTCGCTGTCACAGTCGTACGCAAATTGTTCTGCGATGTCGCTTGCGCAGTGACACTCTCTGTATCCGTCAAGGGCAAATGATATCCTGCCTTTTCCGTGGGTATAAGCGATCACATCGCTCTGATAGTTATTTATCTCAGAAACAGGAGCACTTCCCTTGATAATGCTCATTTCACCTATAGTCTGCGGAGTATCAAAATCTGCGCACATATGCTGCAAGTCCGAGATAGCCCTTCCGACGTTTTCTGTGGGCACTTCAAGCTCATAGCTGTAGTACGGTTCAAGAAGAACTGATTCCGCCATACGGAGTCCCTGACGTACAGCGCGATATGTCGCTTGACGGAAATCTCCGCCCTCTGTATGTTTAAGGTGAGCCTTGCCTGCAACAAGTGTGAGTTTCATATCTGTTATAGGTGAACCTGTGAGCACACCTACGTGAGTTTTTTCGGTAAGGTGAGTGAGGATAAGTCTCTGCCAGTTACGGTCAAGATCATCCTCTGAGCAGTCGGTATCAAACTGCAAACCACTTCCGCGCGGAAGTGGTTCAAGAAGAATATGGACCTCGGCATAATGCTTCAGCGGTTCATAATGTCCGACACCCTCGACGTTATTTTTAATAGTTTCTTTATACGTTACCGCTCCGTCGATAAATGAGACTTCGTACCCGAATTTTTCAGCGATGAGCCTTGTAAGTACAGCAAGCTGAATGCTGCCCATTAGCTGAATATGTATCTCTCTGTTCTGCTCATTCCATATAATGTGGAGCTGAGGGTCTTCATCTTCAAGAAGGCGCATATCTTTCAATGCTTCAAATACATTTTTTTCTTTCGGAAGAACTATCCTGTATGTCATTACAGGTTCAAGAAGCGCCTTATCCGAGTTTTTTACGAATCCTATTCCCTGTCCTGCATATGTTCCGACAAGTCCTGTAACCGCACAGACCTCACCTGCTTCTGCTGTATCTGCTGTCCTGAATTTTTCTCCCGAATAGAATCTTATTGAACTGATCTTGCTGGATATATTTTCGCCGTTCTGATCCATATATGTGAATTCCTCACGCATTTTCAGCTGACCGCCTACTACTTTTATGTGAGTCAGACGGCTTCCTTTCGGATCATACGATATTTTATATACCTTTGCACCGAATTTATCGGGATATTCCGAAGCTAAAGTGTACTTGTCAAGCAGCTCCAGAAATTCTTCTATTCCGTCCATTTTCAGTGCCGAACCAAAAAAGCACGGAAATACCTGACGTGTCTTTATAGCTTCTGATATATCTCTGTCAGAGACAACACCATCCGAGACATATTTATCCATCAGCTCTTCACAGCACATTGCGGTATTCTCGCATATCTCACTTCTGTCACCCGAAAAATCAACGCAATTCTCTGACAAACGGCTGCGAAGATTCCTGACAATGTAACTCTTGTCTGCTCCTATAAGATCCATTTTATTAACAAATATAAAAACAGGCACTTCATATTTGAGAAGAAGCTTCCAGAGAGTGGAGGTATGGCTCTGAACGCCGTCAGTTCCGCTTATAACAAGTACAGCATAGTCAAGAACGCACATTGTCCGCTCGGTTTCAGCAGAAAAATCTACGTGCCCCGGAGTGTCAAGCAGAGTGAAGAACGTATTCTGTGTTTTGAATTCTGCTTGCGCTGAAAAAATGGTGATACCCCTTTCGCGCTCAATGGAATTTGTGTCAAGAGCAGAATCACCGTTATCAACTCTGCCGAGTTTTCTGATACTTCCGGATTTATATAAAATCGCTTCTGCAAGCGTAGTCTTGCCGGAGTCAACATGAGCTGTTATTCCTATAGTTATTTTCTTCACTCTATCACTCCTTACATTTTTCTTGATGTGTCAACTTTTTCCTTTGTCATCAATATAAATCAATTCTATCATAAAAATGGAGTTTTGTCCATATGTATCACAATATAAAAATTTGGCGAATACTATATAAAGACATGGAGAGTGATGATAATGCGACGATTCAGGAAAAAGCACAAAAACAAGCGTTTACTTTTAGCTGTTATCTTGCTCACGACAATTATTTTCAGTGTTTTCAGAACGGAAAGAGCTATCAGACCTTATGCGCAGCTGCAAGCAGAACATTTCGCAGAAAAAACTGCTAATGAAATAATTGAAAAAACAGTTTCCTCGTATCTTGAAAAAAACAAATATACATATAATGATTTTTCGGTCGTCCTGTATGATGCACAGCAAAAGGCGAATTCTATCGAGATTATTCCTTACACCATTAATAAAGTTCAATCAGATCTTACCTTGCTCATAAACAACGAGCTTGAACACTCAGGCAAAAGATATGCCGATATTCCGCTCGGAACACTTACGGATTCCTTTCTGCTTACGGGAAAGGGTCCGAAAATAAGAATAAAAGTTGCTCCGATAGGATTTGCAAGTGTCGAATTGAAAAGTACATTTGATGCTTCGGGAATAAACCAGACCGTACACAGAGTTTCAGCTTTAATAAGTGCAAAAATGAGTTCATCATCTCCGCTGTACACCTTTGATGTTGTTTCAAGGTTCGAGTTCATACTCGCAGAGAATGTTATAGTCGGTTCGGTTCCTGACATTTCAGCTTACAGTATGCAAAAGAAAATGCCTGCATCATCGTGATACAGGCATATTTTCATTTGTTTCCCTCAGCACATACCCATTTTTCGCCGTCCTGAGTGTGTATCTCAACATTTTTAAACCCTGCATTCTCCAAGAGCATTCGGAATTCTTCAAGCTTCGGATTATACAGTGAAAACTTGTTGATCCCCTCTATATCTTTTTCATCGAGCTCTGCATCACCATTAATATCGGCAACTATAAGGAATTTTCCGCCGTTTGCAAGTACGCGGTAAACTTCTTTGAGATTCTCCTGAGGATCAGGCCAGAAATAAAAGCTTTCTACGGTTATTATCTTATCAAAGGAATTATCACTGAACGGAAGCTTTTCGACCGACGCTTCTACTATCTCCATTTTTCCGCTCTCAACGTCCGATTTATTATGCTCCCTTGACATTTTCACCGATAGCTCTGAGTAATCCGCTCCTGTAAGCTTTCCGTTTTTTATCACAGCAGACATCCTGCGGAGAGTTTCTCCTCCTCCGCAGCCGATATCAAGCACATTGTCATTATCATCAAAATCAAAGAAACCAAGTGCCCACCCTGTAACCGCTGAATGATGCTCGTTCATTCCTTCAAGCATTTCTGCACCTGCTTCACCGTGCGGTTTTCTCGGATCACCGAGTTCTGTTATCGATACTTTGTTTTCACTCATTTTTTATTCTCCTTAAAAGCCATTTTGCAACACCGTCGTCATTGTTGCTTTCAATCACTGATGTTGCGATAATTTTCAACTCGTCGGCAGCATTTGCGACTGCATATGCTTCATCCGCACATTCAAACAAGTCCTTATCATTAAGAGCATCACCGAATACTACCAGTTTTTTGCAGCCGAGATATTCCTTTAACTGAATAGCTGCGGCTGATTTTGAAGCTTTAATAGGCATTATCTCAAGCCACTGTTCATTCGAGTAAATATCACGCTGGAATACGCAATGATATTTGCCACAGTACTTATCGTAGATCGGCTGTAATTTCTCAGTTTCATCTATACAAGTAAGGTAAAAAATATCTCCGAGGTGAAGTTTTGCGACCGAATCTACAGGATTTGTCCTGCTGTCGCCCCTTCTTGACTCGACGAAATCAGCCATACCTTTTGTAATTTTATTACTGATAAATGAGAATTTTTCTTCACCGTTTCTGACAGAATAGACCGTCGGATAAACGCCGTTTTCTATGAATTCGTCTATAACCTTGTGTACAGTCTCGTCAAAATAGTTCGAGATGAGTCTCTCGCCGCTCAAAGTATCTATAACAAATGCTCCATTATAGACAATAGCAGGAAGACTGACTGATATCCCGTCAGTTACTTTCTTGGCAGTATTCCATGAACGGGCTGTAGCATATGAAAAAATCATTCCCTCGTCTACGAGTTCATTTATGGTATTATTCGTAAATTCCGAAGTTTTCTGACGGCTGTTCAAAAGAGTTCCGTCGAGATCTGACAGGTAAAGTGTTTTATTCATCTAATTGCTCCATACCGAAAAAGGCTGACGTAAAACGACAGCCTTTTATAATTATTATTCTACAGTTACGCTCTTTGCAAGGTTTCTCGGCTTGTCAACGTCGTAACCCTTAGCTACAGATACATAGTATCCGAGAAGCTGGAGCGGGATAACGGAAAGACTTCCTGCAAAATGAGCATCTGTCTGTGGGATATACACTGTGAAGTCAGCAAGGTCTTCCATGCTGTAATTGCCGTAGGTTGTAAGTCCCATAAGAGAAGCTCCACGGCTCTTGACTTCTACCATGTTGCTTACGGTCTTTTCATAAAGCTCCTGCTGTGTGAGAACACCGATAACAGGCACGCCTTCCTCGATAAGGCTGATAGGACCGTGCTTGAGCTCGCCTGCTGCGTATGCTTCCGAGTGGATATAGCTTATCTCCTTCATCTTGAGGCTTCCTTCAAGACCTATAGCATAATCAATACCGCGGCCAATGAAGAATGCGTCCTTAACGCCTGCAAGCTTGTTTGCATACCACTGGATACGCTCCTTGTCTTCGAGTATCTTCTCTATCTTTTCAGGGATAGTATTGAGTTCATTAAGAAGCTCTGCACATTTATCCTCTGTCATCTCTCCGCGTGCTACAGCAAACTGCATAGCAAGGAGATAACCTGCGATAAGCTGTGTGCTGTATGCCTTTGTAGTAGCGACCGATATCTCAGGACCGGCAAGTGTATAGAAAACGTTATCAGCCTCACGAGCAATTGAAGAACCGACAACATTCACGATTCCGAGAGTCTTTATGCCCTTGTCCTTTGCCTCTCTGAGAGCAGCAAGGCTGTCAGCAGTCTCACCTGACTGGCTGATGATAACAACAAGGCTGTCCTTAACAAGAGTCATCTTTCTGTATCTGAATTCAGAAGCAAGCTCAACTCTTACAGGTATAGAGGTAAAGTCCTCGATAACGTACTGGACTGCCATTCCAACATGGTAAGCACTTCCGCAGGCAACAATATATATCTGGCTGATCTTCTGCATCTCTTCGTCTGTGAGACCGATGCCCGAGAAGTCTATTTTTCCGTCCTTTACAACAGAATTGATAGTATCACGAACTACCTTAGGCTGTTCATGGATCTCTTTGAGCATAAAGTGCTCATATCCGCCCTTTTCAGCAGCTTCAGCATCCCACTTGATCTCTGTGAGAGGCTTCTCTATCTCTTCACGGTCGATATTATAGAATGTAACAGCGCCCTTTACGAGCTTAGCGATCTCCATATTTCCGATGTAGTATACATTTCTTGTATATTTAAGTATAGCAGGAACATCTGATGCAACATATGTCTCGCCGTTAGCTATACCGATTATCATCGGGCTGTCCTTACGAGCTGTATAAATCTCACCGGGATAATCCTTGAACATTACACAGAGAGCATATGAACCTCTTATTCTTATCATTGCTCTCGCAATGGAATCAACAGGTCCGAGGTTGTACTTCTTGTAATAGTAATCGATAAGCTTTACAGCGACCTCTGTATCTGTCTGTGACTTGAAGGAGTAGCCGCTTTTGCTGAGCTTTTCGCGAAGTTCCTGGTAGTTTTCGATGATACCGTTATGAACAGCAACTACATTTTCGTCATCACTGCTGTGTGGATGTGCATTGATAGCAGAAGGCTCGCCGTGTGTTGCCCAGCGTGTATGACCTATACCACAATCGCCTTTAACTGCGTTTCCGTCGTTTGTCATCTCTTTGAGCACTTTGAGCTTGCCCTTTGCCTTTACGACTTCAACATCTTTTTCGCCGTCACGCACAGCAATTCCTGCTGAATCGTATCCTCTGTATTCAAGCTTTGAAAGTCCATCAAGCAGAATCGGTGCTGCCTGAGCACTTCCTGTAAAGCCAACTATTCCGCACATAAGTTGTTTCCTCCATATATTTTCTTGATATATTCGTTAATCATACAATTATATTTTATGACACATTACATCTATTATATATCAAATACCGAGTTTTGTCAATCATTAACAAATATTTAAATATTCTTTCTTACATCTTTTAAGTCTATTACGCGAAGCCTGAAGCAAATAAGTAAAAACAGACGAGTAATTTTACTCGTCTGTTTTGTATGTATTTACTTTACAATATCACCATCATTGAACGGATCGCCGCATTCAGGACAGAA
>Ga0256405_10001027_pt1 | contig 82806 bp, 78 predicted proteins | sample RumenRJG_02DNA_FD_189096 | JGI IMG/M metagenome (GOLD analysis project Ga0256405, IMG submission 189096) | Bovine rumen microbial communities from Lethbridge, Alberta, Canada - RJG_02 | ecosystem: Host-associated > Mammals > Digestive system > Stomach > Rumen | place: Canada: Alberta... | reverse complement strand
ATTTGTCCTATCCTAAGAGATAATACCTTATATTCCAGCTGGTGTCTATCAGGAACCGTCAGACATGATAAGTATTTAGGATAACATCTGATGAAGGAAGAACACCTTCTTCGGTTATCTAATGATAAAAACTTATAAATCAAGTAGTCTCGATTGACTACACCATTATTATACTAGGAGGAATAAAGTTGAAAGAAAAAACTAAAAACAAAGTAGCACCGTTTAATTCGATTGCTGGAAAATTATTAATCAGTGTTGTTCCTATGATTGCGATTTCTTTTTTTATTGTTGCAGGTGTAATATTTAGTGTCGCAAAGAATGTGATTGTAGGAGACGCTCAGAATGCGTTAGAGCAAGAAACTAGAGCAAATTCGCAAGACATAGGCAGAATCTTAGCAAATAGAAAAGGATACTATAGTGCGATAGCAGATTTTTTATCTAACAACGAGGTTGGTGGAACTAAAGAAATAGTATCAACTTTTAAATATACTTCTAAGATATATAGTGATATGTATCCAGGTTTCTTTGGATATTTTGAAGGTGAAAAATATATTGATATGACAGGTTGGGAACCAACATCAGACTTTGATCCTACTAAAAGAGCTTGGTATATTACTGGAAGTGGTAAAAATGAAATGACATGGGGAGTACCATATTTAGATTCAACAAGTGGAGGGTATAATGTATCTGTTTCAAGAGAAGTAACGACACCATCAGGGAAAAAAGTGTTATAGCTGCAGACTTATATCTTAAAGATATTGGTGAAAGAGTTTAAAAATATAGACCTTCTGGTACAGGAAGAGTTGTGTTGATGGATGATTCTTTGACAATAATTGCTTCTTCATTGAAGGGTTATGTTGGAACTTCAGCAGAAAAACATACAGAAAATCCAGTAACAATAGCTATTGCTAAAGAACTTAGAGCTGGTAAAAGAGGTATTCAAATTATAAAGGGTGACGGTGGACAAAAGTATTATATAGCAATAGAAGTTATTCCAGATACAAAGTGGACTATGATTTCTTATATCAAGGAAGCAGATGTTATTTCTGAAATAACCGAATTGAAATACTTAACAGTTGTTATTGTTGCTGTTATGTTGCTATTGGCGATATTATTGTTAGTATTCTCTGTTAGAAGATATATAACATCACCTGTTGCAAAGCTTACAGGTAATATTGTAAGTATTACGGAAAATGATTTTACTGTGGATATTCAAAGTAAGGGTAAAGATGAGATTAGTATAATGAATGCAAGTATGCATAAATTTGTAGACAATATGCAAAAAGCATTGATTCAGATGAGAAATGAAACTGATAAGTTAATGGAATTATCAGATCATAGTAGAAAATCATCAGAAAACATGAATACTCAGGCTCAAGAACAATCAAGTTCAATGGAACAAATTTCACAGACAATGGATGGAATTTCTAGTGCGGTAGCAGAGTTGGCGGAAAATGCAACAGAACTAGCCCAAATGGTTTCAGATTTAACAGACCAAGGTCAAAATATTGGAGTAACTATGAAAGAACTAGTTGAAAAAGCTGATCAAGGACAAAGAGAAATGGTTGCTGCAAATCATGATATGGAAGCAATTTCAGCATCTATGGATGATATGAATAATGTTGTAAAAACAGTTGAAGAATCAACAAAGAGAATTACAGGTATTGTAGAGATGATTAATTCAATTGATGATATTTCAAATAGTGTTGCTGCTATTTCAGAGGAACAATCAGCTAGTGCGGAAGAGGTAATGGCAACTGTTCAAAATATTACTGAAGCTGCAATTGAAGTTGCAAATGAAAGTAAAGGCGCAGCGGAAATGGCTACTGATGTATCAGGTGCAGCAGAAACTATTAAGACATTTGTTGATACCTTTAAGTTAGAAAAATAAAAATGGTAAATAAGACAATAAAAAAATAATAATATAATAATAAAAAATGGCTGTGTCTAAGGACATGGCCATTTTTTGTGATAAGTTTTTTCTATAGTTAACGATAAAGATAATCTATTTTTATAATTCCTACCAAAATGGTAGAATATACACATCAAAAGATTATATACCATATAAACAATGAAAATAACAAAAGTAAAATTTTGTATTTGAACGGTGAGAGGAGACAAAGGAGCATGAAAAAAACAATTTTAAGTAAAGTAAAAAAATTAACTAGTTTATTGCTGATAGGATTAATGTTAACAAGTGTATTTACAGGATGTACTACTACAAAAGCAGATAGTAGCAACAAGAAAACGGTATACAGAACGTTAAAGGAAATTAAAAAGAGTGGAAAAATAAACATTGGTGTGTTTTCAGATAAAAGTCCTTTTGGTTATGTGGACAAAAATGGTAAATATGCTGGATATGATGTTTATTTTGCAAATAGAATCGCAAAAGATTTAGGTGTTGATGCTAATTTTGTATCAGTTGAAGCTGCTAACAGAATTGAATATCTTCAAACTGGTAAAGTAGATATTATTTTAGCAAACTTTACAGTAACAAAAGAAAGAGCTGAAGAAGTTGATTTTGCACTTCCATACATGAACGTTGCACTAGGTGTTGTTTCACCTTCGAATAAAGTGATTAAAAAATTAGATCAAATCGGAGCAAAAGATGAAGTGATTGTTATTTCAGGAACAACAGCTGAAACTTATCTTACTAAGAATTATCCGAAAATTAAATTACAAAAATATGATGCTTATGCAGAAGCAAAAACAGCTTTTGAAAATAAAAACGGTGTTGCTTGGGCAAATGATAATACTGAAGTAATTGCTTTTGCAAAAGAAAATAAAGGCTATACAGTAGGTATTTCTTCATTAGGTGATAATGATACAATTGCACCAGCAGTTACAAAAGGCAATAAGACATTGCTTAAATGGTTAAATGATGAGACTAAAGCATTAGGAAAAGAATCATTCTTCCATAAAAATTATGAGAAAACATTAGTAGATACATATGGTGCTGACTATGAAGAAATATTAGTTGTAGAAGGTGGAAAGGTTAAATAATAATGGATAAAGATATATTAGTTTCATATATCCCATTATATAAAAATGCATTGCTTTTGACATTAAAGATTGGATGGCAGGGAATTGGCCTCAGCATGATTATAGGTCTTGCTGGGGCTGCTGTCCTTCATTTTAAAGTTAAAGTTATAAAAAATATTGTGGGAATATATGTTGAATTGTTTAGAAATACACCCTTATTAGTTCAATTGTTTTTTATTTATTTTGCTTTACCAAAGATAGGAGTAAATATATCAGCAGAAATTTGTGGAATGCTAGGTATTGGATTATTAGGGGGAGCGTATATGATAGAAACTTTTAGAAGCGGATTAGAGACTATTCCTATAATGCAGTCAGAAAGTGCTCTTAGTTTAGGCTTAGATAAACGTCAGACATTTTTGTATGTAATTTTACCACAAGCTTTTTCAGCAGTGGTGCCAGGATTAACTGCAAATATAATTTTTTTATTAAAGGAGACATCTGTTTTTTCAACAATAAGTTTGATGGATTTGATGTTTACAGCTAAAGATTTAATAGGTATGTATGCAAAAACAATTGAATGTCTGTTTTTATTAGTAGTATTTTATTTTATAATGATTCTCCCTGTTTCTATAATAGGAATGATAGTAGAAAGGAAAACACGTTATGCAGAGTTTGGGGATTGATGTGTTGTTGAAAGGTTCTAATTTCAGTAGATTGCTACAGGGATTGTATGTTGCGTTGGAAATTAGTTTTGTTTCAGTGACAATAAGTATTTTGCTTGGATTAATAGTCGGAGTACTTATGACTTTGAAAAATCCAATTTTAGGTTTTATTTTAAAAATATATTTAGAGGTTGTAAGAATTATTCCGCAGATGGTACTGTTATTTGTTGTATATTTTGGAGCAACTAGAGTCTTTGGTATGGATTTGTTAGCCGAGACTTCAGCAATTATTGTTTTTGTTTTTTGGGGAGTTGCTGAAATGGGGGACTTAGTAAGAGGTGCAATAAAAAGCATTCCTACGATTCAATTTGAATCAGCATATGCATTAGGAATGAATAAATTTCAGGTTTATGTTTATATTATTCTTCCACAGACATTAAGAAGACTCATACCATTATCAATAAATTTGATTACAAGGATGATAAAAACAACTTCACTTGTTGTGATGGTTGGAATTGTTGAAGTATTAAAGGTGGCGCAACAGATTATTGAAGCTAATAGAACAACTTCGCCTAATGCAGCCTTTGGTGTATTTGGAGTTGTATTTATAATGTATTTTTTAATTTGTTGGCCAATTAGCAGATTAAGTATTTATTTAGAAAAAAGGTGGGCATAGATGAAAGAGTTATTAAAAGTAAAGCATTTACATAAAAAATTTGGCGAAAATGTAGTGCTAAATGATATTGATTTAGTTGTTAATAAGGGAGAAGTTGTAGTTGTAATCGGACCGAGTGGGTGCGGTAAAAGTACATTTCTTAGATGTCTTAATGGGCTAGAAAAAGTACAAGGTGGAGTGGTTACTGTTGATGGACTTCCGGTTGAACCAGATAAAAAAAGTATAATTAAATTAAGACAAAAAATTGGAATGGTATTTCAGTCATATGAATTATTTCCACATTTGTCAGTAATCGACAATTTGATATTAGCCCCAACTAAGGTTCAAAAGAGGAATAAAGAAGAGGTTATACGAGAAGCGATAGAGCTTCTTGAAAAAGTAAATTTAGTAGAAAAGAAAGATTTTTTTGCAAGGCAATTATCTGGTGGACAAAAGCAAAGAGTTGCAATTGTAAGAGCTTTACTTATGCATCCAGATATATTACTTTTTGATGAAGTAACAGCTGCGCTTGATCCAGAGATGGTGCATGAAGTACTACAAACAATGTTAAATCTTGCAAAAAGTGGATCTACAATGATTATTGTTACACACGAAATGAACTTCGCAAGAGCCATTGCAGATAGAATTCTCTTTTTTGATAAGGGAGAGATTGTTGAACAAACGGATGATGTAAAAGCTTTTTTTGAAAAACCAAAAACAAAACGTGCTCAGAGATTTTTAAGTACTTTTAGCTACAGTTAAAAAAATTTGAAAAATAAAGAAAAAATACGTAAAAAAATGTACAACTACCCATATATTTCCGATTAACTATATGGGTAGTTTGTTTTTTAGAAAGTTGACACTGTGTTAATTTAAAGGGTATCATAGAACTTGAGTAGACCCGAAGTGGTTTAGAGGTTGGTATAACAAATCAAGTATTTTCAAGGCTTGAGGCCGTGTGAAATAACACGGTTTCAGGTCTTTTTTGGATCATCGCTTCTAATATGCTTCTATTTTTTTCAGAAAGATGCAGGATTTTATCAATAGCATTTATGGTATTGAGACTTCAGACAGAATCTTTGTACTTTCAAAATCATATTTGCATCATGAAACGGACAGAGGTGTTAAGGCAAGTGGAGTAAAGAGGATTCGTATCCATGATCTCAGACATAGCCATGCTTGCCGTTCTAAAGGACACTTCGAGGCAGTGTCCTTTTTTCTTTTTATCAATCAGGTAAACGTCCTTCATACATGAGGCTCAGTTCACCATAGACCTGAGTCCAGGTTCTTTAGATAAAAGAAAAATTCTTTTGTTGCATAATATATACAGGTTCGCCAACAGTATAAAAAACAACAAATAAAGCATTTCTAAAATAAACATGTTTATACTGACAGCATTGATTAGAATAGAATATGAGACCTTCTGACGGAAACTTTTCAAAAGAATATAAAGAAATTGGAAAATAAATAGAGGCATATAATTAAAAAAATGTTGACATGCTTTAAAAATGTTGATACGCTTTAAAAATGTTGATATTCTGTAATTACAGACTTAAGTTTGCACTTGATAGTTTAGTAGGATAATATGAAAGCAGACAAATCAATAATTTTAAACAAGGGAGAAAAATAATGAATCAGAAGGAAAGTGAATTTTTGACTAAATGGAGAGAATCCTCAAGTATAAAGATGTTTTTTTCTAGTATTTTTGTAGTTTTTGCAATCACATTAATTTCAATGACAGTTAGTTTTCTGGCAATGTTATTCTCGTCAGGGGATGAAGGAATCAGATATTGCTTTTTTAAGACGATATATTTTGAAGCGATAACAAATGCAGATGGTGACACATCGTTGGCATTTGGATTTACAGGATCTACTTTCCCAATTTTATTTTTTGCAGGTATTCTATTTATGTTCATTTTTGGAACATATTTTTTTGCAAAAAAATTGCTTAAGTACAGGCAGCATTTAATTGAAACAAGATGATGGATACTAAAAAAATTAAATTTAAAAATTTGCTATTAATAATTCTTAAATACAATGTGATATTTAATTTCTTAGTGATGAGTATTTCAGTAACAACAATCATTTTTCTGAGAAGTGCTAATACTGCAATTGAGTTACATACTAAATTTTTGATTAGAGAACTGCCACAATTATTTGCGGAAGCAATTAAGTGGAGTGAAGATGCAGAATATATTTTAATAGAGTAGGTGTAAAAATGATTTATTTGGATAATGCAGCAACCACGAGAATATCATCTGGTGTGGCTGATGTAATGACAAAAGCAATGTTGGAGCAGAATGCTAATCCGTCAGCAATATATGAGATTGCTCGTGATAATAGAGCAAAGATAGAACAAGCAAGAAAAGATATTGATGAAACAGAGAAAGATGTAAAAATATTCATTAATAAATTGGTGAAAGCTGTAATTACATTAAAGGAAGTATATTAAATTCGAGGTAAAATATGGAAAAATCAATTTTGGAGATTAACAACTTATCGTATGCTTATGATAAGACAAAAGTATTAGATAATGTAGCATTCCAATGTAATAGAGGAGAAGTGTTAGTAATAGCGGGACCAAATGGAAGCGGAAAAACAACATTAATAAAGCTTTTATTTGGATTGTTGGATAATAAGAAGGGTTCAATTAAGATATTTGGAAGTGATAACACTGATATTTCACATAAGAAAAAGATGTATTATCTTTCTAGTGAAAACATTTTGCCTCAGTTTTTAACTGGAGACGAATATGTTAGAATGATGTGTAGATTATATGATATTAAAATTGATGAAGAAAAATATAAAAAACTAATTAGCTATTATGCAATGGAACATAGAATTAATCATCTTATAGAAAACTATTCTCATGGTATGGTAAAGAAAATTCAGCTTATTACAGCATTTATTCTTCAATCAGAAATAACTGTAGTTGATGAAACATTGAACGGAATAGATATAGAAGCGAAGGAAGTGAGTAAGATTCTATTTAGAAAATTAGCAGAAAAAGATAAGTTAGTAATTATGTGTACACACGATTTGGAACTAGCTGAAAAGTTGGGAAATCGTGCAATACTCTTATATAAAGGAACTGTCAAAGACATTGTGAATTTAAAGGAAAAGGATTGTAATTTGACTGAAATTTTTAAGAACTTAGTAGGATTTAAGGAGGCAGATTATGAGATATAGTAAAGTTTGTGAAATTACTAAAATCATGTTTGTTTTTTTTCAACGCAATGTCTTAAATGTTGGTCTGCTTAATAAAAAAATATTTAGATTGTTTATTATTGGAGTTGTGGTCTTATTAACAGCTTTTTTATCATTTGAACTATATAATTTCTTCGAGAGCACAAATAGTTCTCAAAGACAAATAGATGTGATACTCGATTCTTATAGTTGTTCTGTATTTATATGGACTTTCGTTGCTTTTATTTTTGTAAAAATATTGTTTATGAAAAAGGGTTCGTTTCTAGAATTTACAGATCAAATGCCCGTGACTAAACAAGAAAAAAATATATCAATATTAATATTTGAAATATGTACTGCATTGTCAGTGGTTATTATCTTTTCATTGGCACTGATAATCACATTGATCATTCGTGATGGATCAGCATTTATTACAAGAATAATATGCAATATTTTCTTTAATTGTGTAACAATATATTTTGTATTTGAATTATTATATAGTATATTTGGAATTTTTTGTAATTATATGGGGCTTGAAAAAGTAAAAAACATTATTGTTATCTGTATACTTTCATTGCTTTTGGTTGGATTTTATTTGGTTATAATACCTGATGTCTTTTTGTCAATTTTGTATACATATAAAGACAATACAGGTACAGCTTCCATACTTTTTTATATGGTTGTTACTGAAAAATATGGTATATTGGCATCCACTATACTTTTTGTAGTGATTAATTCCATATTGGGGTTTTTAATAGTTCATATACCAAATAACGATGCTAACTGTACAAATAAATATGCTAAAACTTGTCGATTCATCATGAAAAAATCTACAATACTGAGTGCATATGTGGTAAGCTTTTTACGGAAGGTGGATACAATAAATTATTATTTTATTGCAGTATTCAGTTACTTGATAACAATTGTAATGAAGATTGATAAGGGATATTACGTAATTCTAATTTTGTCATTAAACTCTCTATATGCATATGTACAGACTGAATCATTAAGAAATATTATTATTCAAAAGAAATATAGTGTTGTAAAAGATTATTGCAGAATAATAATGTCACAGATAATATACATATCAGTATTGGCGATTCCAGTGTGTATAGTAGATATATTCTTAAATAAAGAAATTTTATTTATAGTAGATTTATTTGTTGCAATAATATTTTCAGTAGTATTTTTTACAATGGCAGGAATCTTGTTCCCAGCCAAAAATGAGAATCCATTCTCGGCAATGGTAGGAATAATGTTTATAATTATGATTGGATTAATTGCAGTTTCAGTTTGTTTTTTCTTAAAACTTAATGAAAAGAGCATAATAGTATTTATGGTTTTACTATCAGTTGCCAGTGTGAGTATCAGTATATTTGGAATGAATAAATTGTATGGGAAATTAATTCATTCATGATTTAAAGGTAATGGATTGAGAACTAAAGATCGAATTGTAATTATATCCCTAAACTATCCTTTAGAACGACATAGTCATGTGGCACATCTTATCGAGCTTGGTTTTTCTCCTGTGGAGATAGCTGATAGATTAGGCCATGAGAGCATGTCGGTTACGATGACATATTCTCATTTGTAGCCATCGAAACAGCGTAAGATGGCAGATAAGTTCAATCAGGATCATGAGCGGATGGAGGATTAGCTGATGAGTGATAATAAAGAACAGGGAAATCCTTTTAGAGTTACATTACCGCAGGCACCGGATGCTATTAATGCGGATCTTATGACGACTGCAGAGATTCATACAAAATTACAGGAAGGCTTTGAGGATATTGAAGCTGGACGAGTACAGGATGCAAAGGCTGCATTTGCAGCTTTTAGAGAGCCACAGATGAGAGAATATCTTGTAAAAATAACGGAAAAAGCAAAAGAATCGATGGAATAAACGTAAAACCACAACAACATATAGCTATAAAAGAAAATCAATTTCGCAAGATATTGATGCCTTTCTAGGGATGGAGTAAGCGAGCAAATAGCCGTGAGACCTTTTAAATAAAGGGTTTCACGGCTTTTACTTTTTCTCAAAGTACTGTTGCAGCACTGTCTGGTATAAAAATAGTGATGACATAGCATCTTGACATTGCCAGAAAATGGGAGTAATATAACGTTTATACGGACAATATGCGGAAAGACGTATAAACACAGAAAGATAGAGAGGAGGGCAAAAGTTATGTTGTGTCCGGAGAAGTTTAAGATATGGATAGAAGAAAGTGTAAAGGAAAATGGAGCAGAAAATGACAATTAGTGAACGCATTTTTAAACTGATGGAAGAACGTGAGCTTACACAGATGGACTTTTCAAAATCCACTGGAATAGCAAAGAGTACTATTAGTGATTGGAAACGAAAGAAAACGAATCCGTCTGCAGATAAAATAATGATTATTTGCAATGTGTTAAAAGTGACTCCATATGAATTGTTGCAGGATACGGTTCAATCTGTAGAGGAGTTGGAATATCGAGTGGTTACAAAAGGCACAAAGGAATATGATTTTTTGATTGAAATGGAAAGTCTTAAGAAATCGCAAAAAGAAAGATTGTTGGGGTATATAGAGGCTTTAAAACAATAGGTTTGATGGCGGTGGAACTGGCTGGATTAATTGAAAAATTATTATCAGGAATTAAGCCGGATAGACAGTTTGTGGAAGAAATCAAAAAAATTCGGAAAAAAGTAATATGCGCGGGAGGTGTTTTTAGTGAAGAAAAGTGAGATTATACTATTTGAAACGAAAGACAAGGAAGTAACGTTATCAGTACCAATGGATGGAGATACCGTATGGCTGACGCAAGAACAGATGAGTAATCTATTTGCTACTGCCAGATCATCTATAGCGTACCATATTGGAAATATTTTCAAGGAAGGGGAACTTGAGAAAAATACTTCTGTCGAAATTTTCGACAGAAGTACAAATAGTGCATCAAGACCGCCAAAATATTACAATTTAGATGTCATTATATCTGTAGGTTATCGCGTTAAATCCAAGCGTGGTATAGAATTCAGACAGTGGGCAAGCAAAATCTTAAAGCAGTATATGATTGATGGCTATGCAATAAATGAGAAACGTTTACATGCATTGCAAAAGACAGTTGATATCCAAACACGAATGTTAGCAGGTGCATTAAATGTTGAAGAAAAGGATATCCTAAGAGCTGTAAATCTGTATACGGACGCATTGACGTTGCTGGATCAGTATGATCATCAATCAATCATAAAACCTGACGGAAAGCAACCGATATATAGGATTACTTATGATGACTGTATGACGATGGTTTCTCATATGAGGGATTCTTTTGATACAGATGTCTTCGGAGTCGAAAAAGAGGTTGGCAAAGTAAATGGTATCATTTCTGCGATATATCAGAGCGCATTTGGTCAGGATGCATATCCGACGATTGAAGAAAAAGCTGCTAATTTGCTGTACTTTATGATTAAGGATCATCCGTTTGCTGATGGATGTAAGAGAATAGCGGCCTCTTTGTTTTTGGAATTTTTGGAGAGAAATGATGCATTACTTAGAGATGGCAATAAACGTATTGGTGACGGAGAACTAGTCGCTATTACACTTATGATTGCAGAATCTAATCCAGAGGAAAAGGATGTTATGGTAAAGCTGGTTATGAATTTACTAGATATGAAATAGTGATTGTAAATTGAATCTATAAATAACTTTCCAAAACCACACGTTGCGTGTATGAAACGGATGTGATATTATTAATAAAACGCAGTGCGAGGAGGATGAAATGGATATTGCAAAGATGATAAGAGAACTACGCGAGGGTGTGAAAATGAATCGAAAAGAATTCTCAGAGCATACTGGGATTCCAGTTAGGACACTTGAGGATTGGGAGGCTGGTCGTCGTACTCCTCCGGAGTACATACCAAGACTTATAGCATATCAACTGAAATATGAGGAATTGGTGGGAAATAAAGATGTGTAGATGTTATGATGGAACTAAAAGCAAGTGAGTATAAGAGATTTGAGGACATTAAGCATGTAAGAAATGATGGGACCGAGTATTGGAGTGCCAGAAAACTTGCACCGACATTGGAATATATTTAATGGAGAAATTTTTCAAAGGTAATAGGCCGAGCTATGATTGCCTGTTAAAATAGTGGGCACAGTGTTTTGGATGATTTTGCTGATGTCAGCAAAATCGTGGATGCAGGAGTTATAACAAATGAGGAGTTTGCTGTTTTTCAAAATTCCGGAATCTATAAGAAGTACAAAAAATTTTTCAAGGGGGTATCTCTATGATTAATGGTGATATTAATGAGTTTATCGATAAACTGTGGAGCGGTGAAGAACTGATATATGTGTATAATGGGAAAAAGTATTTTTCTCAAGGTTACCTAAGGGAAGATAAAGTGTATGTTTTTGAATTACAGCTTTGGGAACCAGAGGTAAAAACGCTTTGGCAGATATCTGGTAAGGACAATCAAGAGAGTTACGAAATCTTTTTAAACCAACCTTTGTTTGATGGAAAAACCTTCTGGGAAATCGAGAAGGATACAGAATGGGTTGATGATTAAAAAATATCCCATCTAATGCTACCAACATTAGGTGGGATATCTGAGGATACGAATACCCTCCAAACAAGTGATTTATTATACTATAACATAGCGCAGCCGTCAAAGACTATTTATGATTCGTTTGGATACAATTTGGGTACAGCAGGTTTTGAATGATACGGACAGAATGAAAAGCGTATCAAATGACACGCACATGAAGCACGAAAAGAATAGAAAAAAACGGTTTGAATTTTCCGAGTAAATGAGATGGAGTAAGAACGTAATAAGCCGTGAGACCTTTTAAATAAAGGGTTTCACGGTTTTTACTTTTATACTTTATGATCAAAGATCATCCGTTTGCGGATGGGTGTAAGAGAATAGCGGCTTACAAGTGAGTAGAAATCTAGTAATATTAAGGGCTGAGAGCATTTGCTCCCAGCTTTTTTTTAACATTTATTGCTCCCAAAAATATTATCTTATAAATAATTGCCATTGTTTGAAGTATCAAATAGATAAGTAAGAAAGGACGTGATATAATAAGAAAAAACGTATAGAGAGTAATATTTTTCAGGACTCAAACCAACCTACAAAGAAACGAGGTAAAAAGTAATGGATATGAATGCCTCAAATTTGGGGCTTGAGAGTTAATTTGTAAACGTTGAATTGTAATATAGAGGACTGTTATGAATTTGTTATTGATGAGGAGGGAAAAATCAAAAATGAGATTTGGGCCTAAGGAGATAATAGATAAAAATGGGCGAAAGGTAATTCTTAGAAATGCTGAAGTTGAGGATGCTGAAGCTCTTATAGAGTACCTAAAAGTTACGACAGGAGAAACCCCTTTTTTGATACGTGAACCTGACGAGGTGACATTATCTTTGGAGCAGGAACAAAATTTTATTAAAGATAAAATAGATGCAACTAGAGAATTGATGCTGATTGCTACGATAGATGGTAATCATATAGGTAATTGTTCACTGATGGCTATCGCACCATATAAGCGGTATGCACACAGGTGTGATGTGGCAATAGCATTGTACCAAGAATATTGTGGATGTGGCATAGGAAAAATTATGTTGCAGACAGTGTTAAAGGTTGCAAAGAATGTCGGATATGAACAGGCTGAACTTGAAGTTATTTCAGATAATTATAAAGCAATTTCTCTTTATAAAAAAATGGGGTTTAAGAAGTGTGGACATTTCCCGGATAATATGAAATATGCGGATGGTAAATATGCAGATGCTGACTGGATGATGAAAAAATTATAAGGAAGCAGGAGGGAACAATGGCTAAAATACTAGTAGTTGGTGGAACCAGATTTTTTGGTATTCCAATGGTGAATGCATTAATAGAGGCTGGACACGATGTGACGATTGCAACGCGTGGAAACGCAGAAATTTTATTTGTTGATAAAGTAAGACATATAATAGTAGACCGAAATAATCCGGAGCAGGTCAAAGAAAAGCTTGGAGGAATATATTTTGATTGCATTATTGATAAGGTAGCATATTCTTCAAATGATGTGAAACATCTTATGGATTACGTTTCTTGTGGAAGATATATATTGATGTCATCCTGTTCTGTGTATACAAAGTTTCATTCGAATATCTATGAAAATGAATTTGATCCGTTTTCTTACGAACTCAAGTGGATGGATAGAATAGCTGATTATGATGAAGGAAAAAGGCAGGCAGAATGCGCAGCGGCTCAGATATATAACAGAATGCCTTTAACATTTGTAAGATATCCAGTGGTTATGGGACCGAATGATTATACAGGAAGGCTAAAATTTTATGTAGATCATATTAATAAGGAAATCCCAATGTTTATCGATGATTTAAACCAGCGACTTAGTTTCATACATGAGGATGAGGCGGGAAGATTTATTAGTCATCTTGTAGATTATAGCGTTGATGGGGCTGTTAATGGTTCTTCCAAGGGAAGTATATCTATTTCGGAATTAATCAGTATGATAGAAAATTTGACTGGAAAAAAGGCAATTTTTTCAGAAAACGGAGATGCAGCTCCATATAATGGTTACATGGATGATATGACTTTAAACACGGATTTGGCAGATAAGACAGGTTTTGATTTCAGCAATATAAATAGTTGGATAGAGGATCTTATAGCTTATTATGTTAACTAGAGTATTATACAGTGCCTCTGATATTGAAAAGCGATTGAAAGAAGACAATTAACTTCTGGTTGCAAAAAGTTATAAAAAGCAAAAAATAAGGATGTTAAACATAAGCAAAAGGAAAACACCTAGATGTCTAAATAGCATATCATCTGTATCAAGTTAATTCCCTATAAATGTAAATATAAAAGAACACGATAATATACTTATGAGAATAAGTATAGATGCAAGAACATAAGAAAAGTACAAAAGACTTTTTATTACAATAGTGTTTATGAAAAAAATAAAAGGAACTTGAAGAATTATAAAAAAATAGAATGAGGTGATGAATGTGACTCAAACAGCTCTTCTCCTCTGCGCTACTCACAATGACTTAGGTCTAATCCGTGCCCTGAAAAAGCTTGGCTATTACATCATAGCAACAGGTACAAAGATAGATCCATTAGGACATAATTGGGTTGATGAGTGGATCTTAGCGGATTATTCGGATAAAGAGAAAATCTTAAGTATTGCAAAAGAAAAAAATATAGATGTCATTTGCCAATGCTGTAATGATTTTGGAATTTATACGGCATCATATGTGGCTGAAAAAATAGGATTACCAGGATATGATCCATATGAAACAATTCTGACTCTCCACAATAAGGATAAGTTTAAGGCATTTGCAAAAGAATATGATATAGTAACGCCTGAGGCACTGTATTTTACATCTGAAGAGGAAGCTATGAGAGTCATTCCGCAGATGAAATTACCTATCATTGTGAAGCCAGTGGATGCCAGTGCAGGTAATGGCATTGGAAAGGTTGAGGATGCGGAGGCTATAGAGGGAGCAGTGCGGCATGCATTTGAGAATTCAAGAGCTTCAAGGATAGTAGCAGAGCCTTATATTACAGGAAAACAATATGGTTTCTGTACATTTTTGCTGAACAAGAAAGTTGTAGCTGTTGCGTCAAATAACGAATATTCTTTCGAAAATCCTTACAGGGTTGAAGTTGATACCTGGCCAGCAGACAAATTTGAAGAGTGCAAAGATACTCTAATAAGTCAGATAGAAAAGATGGCAGAGATACTTAATCTTAATGATGGTATTTTCCATCTTCAGTATATTTATGCAGATGGAAAGCCATGGATCATAGAAGTGATGCGAAGAGTTCTTGGAAATATGTACTCTGTGCTATCTAACCCTTTGAACGGTTTTGATTGGGATTATTGGGAGACGAGAGCAAAGTGCGGATTAGATTGTTCAGGATTTCCGGTGAATATGGAGCAAAAAGGGTTTTATGCGTATAAGACTGTTCTTGCACAGGAGAATGGAATAATAGAAACGATTAAAGTTCCAGATGAATACCGAAACTTTATTTTTGATGAGTATTGGGTAAAGAAAACAGGAGACGAGATTATTAATTGTCTGAATGAACCTATTGGATTTTTGTTTATGATGTTTCGCAATAGGGCGGAGATGGAAGACGTTTTAATTACAAATTACAGATGTGATCTAGTTACTATGAAGGGGTGATTAAATGAATGATAAAGGTGAAGTTTGTCTTGGTGTTGCAGGTGCAGGACGTGCGACAGAATTGCATATGAATGCATTGAAGCGTTTTGGAGGAGTACCTGTGTGCTATAAGCATATCATAGCACGGCGGTTTGAACAGGTACAGGTTATGAAAGACAGGTACGGCTTCATCAATTCATCGTTGAATTTTGATGATTTGTTGAATGATCCGGAAATAGATGTAATCGATATCTGTACGCCACCGTATGTTCATGAAATTATGATAGAGCGCGCTTTAAAAGCTGGGAAGCATGTAATCTGTGAGAAACCTTTAAGTGGATACTTTGGATCGGAGGGTGACGAAGAGCCGATTGGAACGAAGGTTTCAAAGGCTTTGATGTATGAGAGGGTACTGGAGAATCTGGAACGTTTAAGACAGACAGTGGAAACATCGGACAAGATGTTTATGTATGCGGAAAATTTTGTCTATGCGCCTGCTATAGTAAAGGCAGCTGAGATTATTAAAAAAAAGAAAAGCAAGATTCTTTTTGCCAAGGGAGAGGAAAGTCTTAAAGGTTCTAGTTCTCCCGTTGCAGGAGAATGGAGCAAAACTGGAGGAGGAACTTTTATACGAACAGGTGCGCATCCTCTGACAGCAATCCTGTGGCTGAAGTCTGTAGAAGCACAGACTCGCGGAGAAAAAATCAAGGTTGTGAGTGTCTATGCAGATATGGAAACGATAACAAATCAGCTTACTGATTATGAGCACAGGCATATTGCGGCAAGACCTCATGATGTGGAGGATTTTGGTGCTGTTATACTGACATTCTCAGATAAAACCAAAGCAATGATTATGGCTACAGATACGCTTCTTGGTGGTAGCAAAAATTATGTGGAACTTTATTGCAACGATGCAGCCATAAACTGTAAGCTCACTATGGCGAATTTCATGGAAACCTATTTCCTTGATGAAGACAGGTTAGATGATGTTTATATCTCCGAGATGCTTCCACAAAAGACAGGATGGAATTGTCCTTTTCTTGAGGATGAAATCATCAGGGGATATACAGATGAGATGCGTGATTTCATAGAATCCATTTATTATCACAGAATGCCGAAGTCTGGATTTAATCTAGCATATGATACAGTGAAAGTAATATATGCAGCATATAAATCTGCGGAGCTTAAAATGCCTGTAAAGCTGTAAGGGAGGACTTGAACAGAATATAAGCAAAAGAATCCGGTTGTTTATGTCGGGTTCTTTTTTTGTTGTTCACGCTGTTCCCAAGCGATTGTATTCTTATTTTATAAATGCTACAATTGAGCTATATTTAAAAGGAGGAAAGAAAATGATTACAAGGGATGAAGCATTTACACTTTTAAAGAAATATAACAAGGAATCTTTTCATATACAGCATGCGCTTACTGTTGAAGCTGTAATGAAATGGTATGCGAAAAAATTGGGATATGGAGATAATGAGGAATACTGGGGCATAGTTGGACTCCTTCATGATATTGATTTTGAATTGTATCCTGATGAGCATTGCTTGATAGCACCTAAACTTCTTAAAGAAGGCGGAGTCAGTGATGATATCATCCATGCTGTATGTTCGCATGGTTATGGGATAACAGTCGGTTGTGGAACAACAATCGATGTGGAACCAATTCATGAGATGGAAAAGGTACTTTTTGCTGTAGATGAGCTTACTGGTTTAATTGGGGCGGCAGCGCTAATGAGACCATCAAAGAGCACAAAGGATATGCCGCTAAAATCTCTCAAGAAGAAATATAAGAGCAAAGGTTTTGCTGCAGGCTGCAGCAGGGAAGTAATCGAGAGAGGTGCAAAACAGTTAGGATGGGAACTCGACAAATTGCTGGAAATGACACTTCAGGCTATGGCGGAAACAGAAGATACCATTAATGATTATGAAAATAGTTAGAATAAGAGGAGAAAATGTATGTTTATAAGAAGTGCAAATCCTTATATTGACTTTATTTTCTGTGATAAATAAAATATATTGTAAGAGAATAAATATATATGCATTATTTTATAGCTACGGAAGGTGTAAAGTTATGAAAAATGATGATGATTTTTTTTGGGATATGTTCCTTTTTTCGCTGATAAAACGTGATAATAAGAAAAATGTAAATAAAAACAACAACATAGCTGAAAACGATACAGATGAAAGCTTTACAAACGAAAGCGACATAAACAATAAGATGAATAAGCAGAGAAAAAAAAGCAATAAAAAGAAAAATAAAAAAAGAAGTAAGAAAAAGAAACATATTAGAAAATAAAATGAATTGCTTTCAAGAGGAGGTAATTAATGGTTGATATTGAAAAATTTGTAAAGAAGAATTTTCCCAAAGTTCAAAAACTAGGATTAAATATCGAAAGTAGTGAAAAAGAAGCCGAGCAAGGTATGAAGGGATATCCACCAAGAATGATAGAAAACTTTGACGAGGATGAATTAGTTTCGTATTTGCTTTTTGGTATTAAATGTTCAGATGTGTTTGCTACCGATTTTGAAGGAGTAGAGTACGAGGAATTCTTAGAATGGTGTATGAATATTTCTGATGGTGAGCTTGATTTTTCAGAAGTTACTTTTGATGTTGATAAGAAAGTTTTGGAAAAAGGAGAAGGAACAGCCGAAGTTTCATTTAAATTTAATGGAGAAAAATATGACTATACTGCGCAAGTATATTATGATTGGTTTGACCAAAAATTTATTAGTTTTTTAAACGAAATCTTTGAAAAAAGAGGAATGGCTAAAAGATTAATAATCTTTGGCGATCCAAACGGAGCTTTTTTTACATATAAGACGCCAGATTTTTGTCAAAGATTAAAAGAGGAGTTTCCGATGCTTGAGACAGACGTCTTATAGAAAAATAAAACCTTTTAAAGCAATTAGATCTAATGAACATGAAGTGAAAAACATCGCTGCTTTACCTTATGATGCATATAACAGAGAAGAGGCATATGAGTATGTTCAGCAGCATCCTCATTCATTTTTGGTAGTGGACAGACCAGATCCTTTCAAATTCTGCAAATGCTAAAAGTATTGTTCTTATGAGTTTTCCTGTAGGAGTATCATCCATAAGTCCCATATTTAATACATGTACTTTAATTTCTTTGTTTAATTAAGATAAACAATCAAGAAGTATATTTAAGTTCTGGGGATAAAATCCCGGTAGGAGCAAAATATTACAGTGAATTTTTAAAAAATATAATTGATAGTGATGGTTTCGTTACATAAAGATAGTTTTGTTATATAAAGGTTGAATAAAATTATATAAATATATATAATTGTAATTGAGAAAAGTAATCTTTCAAAATTTTTATGCCTTTTGAAGACTACATTGCTCAAAGAATGGATAATAGTAGTAGTTTGCATATTGAAGCTACACATCAGAAATTTAGAAGGAGAGGTTAATCAGATATGATAGCAAAAGACATTTTACCACTTTTAGCACCAATAGTTATAGTTCAATTTTTATTATTAGGATATAGCATAGTGCATATACTTAGACATGATCACTATAAAATGGGAAACAGAGCTTTATGGCTAATAGTTTGCATTTTAGGAATGAATTTCATAGGGCCTATTTTGTATCTTTTATTAGGAAGAGAAGATGCTTAATAAAACATGTAATAAGTGAAAAAATGCTGTAGAAACAAGAAAAACTAACAAATACAAGCTTAAATAATGAATAATTATTGTAACAGGAGGACAAGTTATGGATATTCTTAATGTCTCTCACGTTGCCAAAAAATTTGGAGCTAAAGAAGTATTATTAGACGTCAATTTTGCTGTTCCAGAAAAATGTATTTTTGGACTTGTCGGCAGAAATGGCGCAGGTAAAACAACTCTGATGAAATCAATTTTAGGGTTGTTGCCGTTTGATAAGGGAAAAATTACGGTGTGCGGAAGAGAAGTAAGTTATAAGAAAAAAACATTAGGGGATATAGGATATCTTCCTGATGTTCCAGAATTTTATGGATATATGACAGCTTATGAATATTTGAGTTTGTGCGGAAAAGTAGCAGGAATGAGTCACAAAGAAATAGATATACGCTCAGAAGAACTTTTAGAACTTGTAGGGCTGAAAAATGAAAAAAGTCATATAAAAGGTTTTTCACGAGGTATGAAACAAAGACTTGGAGTCGCTCAGGCAATCTATTGCAAGCCTAAACTCGTAATATTTGATGAACCAACCTCGGCATTAGATCCTGTGGGAAGAAAAGAAGTACTAGATATAATATCAGAAGTAGGAAAAAAATCAGCTGTAATTTTTTCGACACATATCTTAAAAGATGTAGAAAGAATTTGTGACAGAGTGGCATTCCTTGAACAAGGTAATATTGCCTTGGCGGGAACGATAGAAGAAATAAAAAAAGTTGGGCATCGTTCACAGTTAGAAGTTACATTGGAGAATAATGATGATATATCTAGAATTTTAGCAGCTTTTCCAGAAAGTATAGGGAAAGGCAATAAAATTATTTTTAATAATACGACAGAAACTTATGCGCAAACAGTATTGGAATTTATTGTAAAAAATAAAATCAGTATCATTAAATATGAGGTTTCGGAACCTACACTGGAATCTCTATTTATGGAGGTGGTGGAAAAATGAAAGATTTTTTAACTTTTTTACATAAAGAAATAATTGAATTGATTAGAACAGGAAAAGGCCTAATTTTATTGGGCGTTTTTGTTCTTTTTGGAATGATGAATCCTTTTATTGCAAAGATTACACCGTATATTATGAAAAAAATGTCTAAGTCACTTTCGGAAGCTGGAATAATAACAAAGATGACAAAAGTGACGGCATTAGATTCATGGGTTCAATTTTATAAAAATCTTCCTGTAGCTCTTATAATAGTGGTGATTGCAATGTCTAGTTTATTTGCGCATGAATATGAAAAGGGAACTCTTATACCTTTTGTCACAAAAGGAGTATCTAAATTAAGTATTTTTATGGCAAAGGAAATAATAGCCTTTTTAACATGGACAATAGGGTATTGGACATGTTGGTTAGTAACTTATTTTTATAATGAGTATTATTGGAATAATTCGTCGGTTACAGATTTAATGTTGCCAGCAGTTTGTTGGTTCATATTTGGATTGTGGGTTATTTGCATAGAAATGATGTGTCTTGCAACGACATCATCTTCGAATGTAGGACTAATCGTACTAATTGCGTTCGTTGTTGTAATTTATTTTTGTGGAACTTTCGAAAAAATAAAAGATTATGTTCCAACCTATCTTACAGGTGGTGTGTCTTACGTAAATGGTCAAAAACAGCTAAGCGATATGAATCATGTTTTTGTAGTGTCCGGAATATCAGCGATGTTATTTATGATAGCAGGAGTGGAAATATTTAAAAATAAGCGCTTGCCATAGTTTTGTTAGAGATAGAGTGGAAATATTTATAGATTTTATAGAATAAAAATTATCCCAAAATAATTTTAGATTGTTATGTTGTAAATATAACTGTATATTTTGTTTGATTTTTGTTATAATTTTTTCTTGAAAAAAGATTATGGAGAAAAAATATGAAATTTATAAAGAAAAATTCGATAGTTGGGACGAAAAACAATATGCAACATGGTGTGATTATCATTATAGTGTTTGTAGAGAAGAATCTGTTTTAGGTGCAAGTAACCATGTTATTATAGTTGGAAAAAAATAAAAATCACAGAGAAGTTTAATTTGATAAGAGGAGAGTGCCATGGCAAAAATAAAACCTTTTAAAGCAATTAGACCCAATGAACATGAAGTAAGGAATATTGCAGCATTACCTTACGATACGTATAACAGAGAAGAAGCATATGAGTATGTTCAGCAGCATCCTCATTCATTTTTGGTAGTGGACAGACCAGAAACATTATTCGGACGAAATATGGATATGTATTCAAGCGATGTTTATCATGCTGCAAAAAAGAAATTAGAAGAGTGGATTAATGAACAAAGATTAATTCAAGAAGAGACAGAATGTTATTATATTTATGAACTTACAATAGGAAATCGCATTCAGACAGGTATAATTTGTTGTGTGTCTGCTGATGATTTTGAAAACGGTACTGTAAAAAAACATGAAAAAACAAGAGAAAACAAAGAAAAAGACAGAGTGTGCCATATTATGACATGTGGTTCGCAAACAGGACTTATTTTTCTTGCATGCAAACATAACGACCAAATTCGTGAGATTATAAATAATAAAAAACAATATGAAAAAATATATGATTTTGCTTCAGAAGATAACGTAAGGCACAGATGTTGGAGAATAAGTAAAAAAGATGATATTGCTTTTTTGACGGAATCATTGAAAAAAATAGATAAGCTATATATTGCGGATGGTCATCATCGTGCAGCAAGTGCGGTGAAAGTCGCAAGATTATACGAAAATCAAAACAATAAGAATCGAAAAATACAAGATTACGATAAAGAAAATAAACAATTAAATGCTGAAAATAGTGAAAATGAAATAGAAGCATCCTATGTCATGTCTGCAATTTTTATGGAAGAAGAACTAAAAATATATGATTATAACAGAGTTATAAAAGATCTAAATGGTTATAGCAAAAAAGAATTCTTTAAGCAGATTGAGAAACGAGTGGAAATATTAGAGGAAAGTATGGACGAGATTCATCCGAGAAGAAAAGGCGAATTTGTAATGCGTCTTGGAAATGAATGGATATTATGTAGATTTTTAGGGGAGGAAAGAACAAGCACAAATGAGAATAGAAGAATAAATGAGAAAGAAAGAATAAATGAAAACTCAGCTACAAATGTAGTGGAAAGTCTTGATGTTTCAAGACTACAAAATGAAATTCTAGAACCAATATTAGGAATAAAAGATCCAAGAACAGATAAAAGAATTGAATTTGTGGGTGGAATAAGAGGCTATGAAGAGTTAAGGAGACGGTGTGATAAATATGACGCGGTAGCATTTGCAATGTTTCCAACTAGTATAGAGGAAATGATGAATGTAGCAGACGCGGGATTATTAATGCCACCTAAGAGCACGTGGTTTGAACCAAAGTTGAGAAGCGGAATATTTATTCATAAGATAGATGAAAGCATATGATATAGGCGCCCTTTCCTAGTACATCATTCAAATATTTGTGTCCCAAAAATGTGCTTAAAAAATTTGTATAATTTTTTTGAGGGGCTTAATTTATATTGTGTAAGAGTGATATAATAGTAAAAAAAACAAATTGGAGGATTGTTATGCAAAGAGTAGAAAAATTTTTAAAAGAAGCAGAAACTTATTATTTAGCAACTGTAGAAGGTGATCAGCCAAGAGTTAGACCATTTGGAACTGTTAATATTTTTGAAGGAAAACTTTATATTCAAACAGGAAAAAGCAAAGATGTTTCAAAACAGATTCACAAGAATCCGAAGGTAGAGATATGTGCTTTTAAAGGAGGAGAATGGTTAAGAGTCGCAGGTGAATTAGAATCAGATGACAGATATGAAGCAAAAAAATCAATGTTAGATGCATATCCATCGCTTCAAAAAATGTATTCAGCAGATGATGAAAACACAGAAGTTTTATATTTTAGGAATGCCGTTGCAACATTTTACTCGTTTGCAAATGCACCGGAGGTTGTGAAATGGTAAAATATGTTTTGATTGGCTTGTCTATTTTTTACTTAATAAAAACTAGGATAGGAATACAGAAGCTAAAAAAATACATTCATTTGTTTGTATTTGGAGCATCTTTGTTTATGCTTATTATAGGATGTGTAAATATGCAGGGAGCGAGAATGGGTAAAAATGATATTGAGTGCCCAGGCTATGTTACGAACATAAAGAGTGATTACCGATATGCTGCAAATATTTTTCGAAAATCATATAGTTATACTGTACATTATACATTTAAAGATGGCAAAGAGTATACCCATAAATTAACAGGACAGGTTGATAAGCCAGATAAGAATTTAAAGAAAGTATGGGTAAGTCCTGATCAAAAAGTTGTAGGGACAGATTCTTACAAAAGTAGATTAAAAAATTCTTATTATAATTTTGCAATTGCGTTGGTATTATTTATTATTTCAATTCCTCTTAGAATACGTTTTAAGAAGAAATATCCAAAATCTACTAAGGGTGGCTTAACTTTAGTTTAAGACATTTTTACGCTATCAATGCAAATTTTCAAGTTGAGAAATATGTGAGATTTTGATAAAATAGATGATGCGCTTTTGCGTTAGTTTGAGTAGCGTTTTAATATAAAATATCACTATATGATCAAATAAAACGCATATTTTTTAAGGAGAGATAGCTTGATGGATTGTAAAATTAAGAAAAAAGCTAATCTGTGGGCATTATTGCCGATTGTTGTTTTTTTAGTATTATATTTAGGAAATGGTATTTATTTTGAGTATATAAATCCGATAAAAGGCCAGATGGGATTTTATGTCGTTTCCGTAGTTTTGGCTTTTAGTGTTGCATTAGCTGTGGCATTTGCCCAAAATAAAAAATACACATTTGAAGAAAAAATTCATATTTGTGCATTAGGTATAGCAGATGATAATATTGTGACGATGCTTTTTATTTTTATTTTAGCAGGTGCTTTTAGTGGAATTGCTTCAGGAGCAGGTGGTGCAACGAGTACTGCAAACATGTTGTTAAATATAATACCTCACAATTTTGAAGTGCCAGGATTGTTTTTGATAGCGTGTTTGATATCTATGGCGATGGGAACTAGTGTAGGTTCAATAACAGTGTTAGTTCCGATTGCAGTTGGAATTGCATCTAACGGATCGTTATCACTTCCATTATGTGTAGGTGCAGTTGTAGGTGGATCTATGTTTGGAGATAATTTGTCATTCATATCAGATACTACAATTGCTGCAACAAAGACACAGGGCGTTGCCATGAAGGATAAATTTAGAACAAATATAAAAATATCTTTACCAGCAGCAGTTATTACGTTTATTATTTTAGTTGCGTATTCTTTGATGAATAAAAGCAGTTTAATAGGTACATTCAATTTCAATATCTGGCAGGCATTACCATATTTTGTAGTTTTGTTGTTATCTGTTGTTGGAATGAATGTATTTTTGGTTCTAAGTATTGGAATAGTTTTATTTGGATTTATAGGCGTTTTGACAGGAAAATTAAGTTATGTTACATCTTTGTCATCAATTGGAAACGGAATTTCAGGAATGTTTGAGACGATGATAGTAACGATATTAGTGGCGTCGGTGACTGCTTTGATTCGAAATAATGGAGGATTTCAGGCTATACTTGAATTGATAAAAAAAAGAGCAAAATCTAAAACAGGTGGTATGTTCGGTATCACTTTTTTGACAGCATTTATGGATATAGCGACAGCAAATAATACAGTTGCTATTGTAGTAGCCGCACCAATCGCCAAAGAAATAGGTGATGAATATGGAGTAGAATCATCTAAGGTCGCTTCTTTATTAGACGTAAGCTCATGTATTATGCAGGGAATTATACCATATGGAGCGCAGCTTTTGGTTGCATCAAGCATTTCTAAAGTTTCAAGTTTTAGATTTGTACCATATTTAATATATCCATTTGTATTAGCTTTTTTTGTAATGATTTCAATTATTACTGATGGAAAAAAAGAACAGAATTATATAACAAATGTAGATAAAACAAGTTTGCTAAAAGCAAGTTTAAATGATACAAAGGTTAATAAAACAAGCATAACTGAATAGTATTTAACAGAAATAATAATAAAATACGTATTTTATTTTAAATAAGACTTTGTACTTTTGTTAGACAAAGTCTTATTTTTTTTAATATTTAGTACAGGCTTTTTCCCATATTCTACAGGATACGAAAATCAAAAATTACTTTCTAAGATTAAAAATTTATCGTAATACAATAAATTAATGTTGATATGCAATAAAAAGAAAAATATAATAAAAAAGAGAGTGTAATAAAAAGAAACAAGGTAATGTAAAAAAGTAAGCAAAAATTAAAAACGAATAAAATGGAGGAACCAATGGAAAGTAATATTATTTTTAATATTGATGTTATGCTTGCAAAACGTAAAATGTCAGTTACAGAACTTTCTGAAAAAGTTGGAATTACTATTGCAAATGTGTCAATTTTAAAAAATGGAAAAGCAAAGGCAATAAAAGTTAGCACACTTGCAAAATTATGTGAAGCACTAGATTGTCAACCAGGTGATTTACTTGAGTATAAAAAGTAAACACCAAAATAAAACACCAAAATAAAACATCAAAATAAAACATCAAAATTAAAAATATACCTCTTATCTCGTATAATTAACCTCTTATCCCAAAGTGTTGATTCCTAAATATAAGTATGTTTTACTATACTTACAAGGAGGATAAAAAGTGAAAATCAATATTGAGGTGAATGAATCCTTGGAGGAGGACTACATAACAATTCACTGTAAAGAGTTGACGGATGAGATAATAGAACTTCAAAAGAGTTTAGTTAACAAATCAACAAGATCTCTTCACATTTCAGCTTCTCAAGATGATGTGGAACATTTTTTGGAATTACGTACAATTATTTTTATGGAAGCTGATGGAAATTATATTTTAATTCATACTCCAAAGGGGATTTATAAGACAAGACAAAAACTTTATGAATTGGCAGAACTTCTTCCGCGCGATTTTTTTAGAATATCAAAGTCGACTATTGTTAATACGTCAAAAATTGTAGCAATTAGGAAAAATATCACGGGAGCAAGTGAAATATCTTTTGCCAATACTAATAAAAAAGCTTTTGCATCAAGGAAATACATTAAAGCATTAATTGAGATAATGGAGGAAAAGAGGTTAAAGAGATGAAAAATATTAGAAGAAAACAGATTTTATCAGGTTTAGCACTTATTATTTTAGCAGTTGCATTATTTGTTGATAAACTTGCAATTTTTACACATATTCCAATTTTAAAAATAGGAATGCTTTTGGCTTTTATTTGCATTATGTTAGTGGTAAATATTCATAAGCACAGTATCGTTTTAATAATGTTGGCTATAGGCCTTATGGCTACGAATTTTTCAAAAGAATTGGGAATTGAAAAGATTGCACCAACATATATCATTTTTAGTGCATTGTTGATTGGAGTAGGTTTATCTTTGATTTTTGGGAAAAAAACAAAAAAACTTGCATTTGATGGTTTTGATAAAGTAGATAAATGTAAAGAGTTCTACAAAAATTGTGGAGCAAATTCTGTGGAATATGAAGATGCAGAAGGAAATTTTTCAATCAAAAATACATTTGGTGAAAGAACAGAGTATGTTTCAGTTAAGAATCTAAAAAATGGAAAAATTGAAAATGCGATGGGAAGTTTAACTGTATATTTAACTAGCTCAACAATTGATTCAAATGGAGGTATTATGGAGTTAAATAATGGACTAGGTAAGTTAAGTGTTTACATTCCAAGTGATCTTAGAGTAATAATAAATGCTGATAATGGTTTTGGCTCTGTGAAAACTCATGGTAAATCTTCGATGGATGGTTCTAAACCTGTTTTAAATTTAAAAATAGAAAATGGTTTCGGCTCAACGGATATTTATTTCGAATAGTAGTCAGAAAAATTGTTTTTTTACAGCAAAACGATAGTTCGATAGATAAGGATGATTCAGAAAGTAAAGACAAGAATAATGTAAATCAAGATGAAGATAACAAAAATGATTTAGATTTAGATTATGATGATGAAGACGATGGTAATGGTTGATAAATTATTCTATTGAGAAAATGTTTTGACCCTTTAAATTGTTGATGTAAAAAAGTCGATTTTATGATATATTAATATGTGGGCTTTTTATGAGGATTAATATGAGAGTTAATATTAAAGATTACGATTAATATTATGACTATTATAAAGCCTATTAGTATTATTTAATTGATAGGAGATTTTTTTTACATGAAGAGAGAATCATTAGGGAGTCGACTAGGGTTTATTTTATTGTCGGCTGGATGCGCTATTGGAATTGGAAATGTGTGGCGCTTCCCTTATATGGTAGGAAAAAATGGTGGAGGATTTTTCGTACTAACTTATGTTTTTTTCTTGGTTGCTTTAGGTGTGCCAATTATGACAATGGAATATGCAATGGGACGTTCTAGCAAGGTAAGTATTCTACCAGCACTTAAAAAATTAGAGCCCAAGGGAACTAAATGGCATATTCATGGATATTTTGCAATGTTCGGAAATTATATTATTTTAATGTTTTATTCAGTTGTTTCTGGATGGATGTTAAGATATTTTGTTTTAACGGTAACAGGTGAATTTGAGGGTAAAAACACAATAGGAATTATGTCAATTTATTCTCAAATGATGTCATCGCCAAAAGTTCTAATAGAGTATATGGTTTTCACAATGGTGATTACGGTTGTTGTTGCTTCAGCAGGACTTCAGGCCGGCGTTGAAAAAATAACAAAAGTTATGATGCTTGCGTTGATAGTTATTATGCTGGGACTTGGTGTGTATGCTTTAACACTTCCAAATGCTTCAAAAGGTGTTTCATTTTATTTAATGCCAAATGTTGAACACATAAAAAAGGCAGGAGTTGGAAATGTTTTATATGCGGCACTTAATCAAAGTTTCTTTACACTAAGTCTTGGAATTGGTAGCATGGAAATCTTTGGTAGTTACATCAATAAGGAAAGAAGTCTTGTAGGTGAAGCTTTACTAGTTGCTGGACTTGATACATTTGTTGCAATTGTTGCTGGACTTATTACAATACCTGCTTGCTTTTCTTTTGGAGTAGAGCCAGGTCAAGGTCCAAGTTTGATTTTCCTTACACTTCCAAATGTGTTTATGTCGTTAAAAGGAGGAAGAATTATAGGAAGCTTCTTTTTCCTATTTATGTATTTTGCGGCATTATCTACAATGATTGGTGTTTTTGAAAATGATGTAAGTTTTTCAATTGATAATCTTGGATTTAGCCGAAAAAAAGCAGCAATTATTGCAGGAGTTATCATTACAATCGGATCGATTCCATGTGCTTTGGGATTTAATGTATTGAATTTTATTCATCCACTTAAAGCTAACAATACAATTATGGATCTTGAAGATTTTATTGTTAGTAACCTTTTACTTCCTATAGGATCATTGCTAACATGTGTTTTCTGTACATGGAAATTTGGATGGGGCTTTGATAAATATATAGAAGAAGTTAATATTGGTAAAGGTATTAAATTGAGTAGGGCATTTAAGCTTTACTTTAAATATATAATTCCATTGATAATGTTATTTTTAATTATTTATGGAATCATTTCATACTAATTTTGATATATTGATTTTGATGGAATAATTGTGATACAATAACTATAATGTATTAATATTGTACATTAATTATATGGCAAATTTAGATTTTTAAAGAAAGGAGCGCACGTATGAGTTGGAAAACATCGAACATACATCTCATGAAAGGTAACTATTTTGCTGATCATGGGGATAGTGCGCTCTTTTTTATACTTCAAGATATTTAATGATAAGTTTAACAATAACACTTTTAATATAATAATAAAAGATTGTTATAAAAACTTGATTTGAAGTTTGATTCGAAGATTGATTTAAAGAATAATTTGAGTGCTACTATCTCCTTATTTTGACCAACAAAAAGTTAAATTAAGGAGATTTTTTTATGAATAAATTAGAAAATAACAGATTAAAAAATAACATTAAAAAATTGTTACTTATAGATAGTGTTGGAAATATAATGATTGCGAATGCCTCATGGGTAGCATTATTGGCTGTACGAGGATTTTCGATGGTCGAAATTGGATTTGCAGAATGCATTTTTCATATTGCAAGTATGATTTTTGAAATTCCATCAGGAGCAATTGCGGATGTTTTTGGAAGAAAAAAAGTTATAGTAGCAAGTAGGATAGCTATTGTATTACATTCATTAATGATGATTACTGTTAATTCATTTAGTTTGCTTGCAGTTGCAATGGTTGTTGCTGCACTTAGTTACAATTTGGCTTCAGGAACAAGGGAAGCACTTGCGTATGACAGTTTAAAACAGTTAAATATGGAAGAAAAGTATGATAAATTTGCTGCAAATGATTTGACAGTATATAGTTTTACAAGTTCACTTTCAACGTTACTTGCAGGTGTTGCTATCTATTTAGGATATGCATTAGCATATATGATTGATATTGTGATTGGGATAATTTCAGTTGTAATTGCGTTTTCTTTGCAAGAAGTTGAAACAGATTTACAAAAGGAAACCAAGATAAAACAACGATTTGTTACAGTTGCTAAGGAAAGTATTAGATTTATTAAAGAAAATAAAAAAATGCGAGTAATAATTTTGGTAAATAATGTTATAGGAGCAGTTTCGGTGTTAATCCTATTTTTCCTTCAAGCCAAGTTACCAAAAATGGGGTTAAATAATATGATCCTTGGACCAACTTTATTTGGAATGGGACTAGGGTCTACAATAGGTGCTAAAGCCAGTGAAGTTTTCAAAAAGATTTTCAAAAAGAATAATTATAGAAAATCTGTAGTGTTTTCTGCTATTTGTACTATGATAGCTTTTTCGACAGTGTTTATTCCAAATATAATTGTTGTAGTTCTAGGTGGATTTATCGGAGCATTTGCAGACAATTATTTAGAAGTACTTACAGATATTAAATTGAATAATATGATTGAATCAGATCAAAGAGCAACACTGATTTCAATTAATTCATTTGTTTTTTCAATAATAATGATTGTATTATCACCAATTTTCGGAACTATTTTTTCGTAAAAATAAATTTAGCATTGTATGTTTTTTTTAAAAGAATTATAATCATTACAAGAGGGTTATGTTTGATAAAAAAGAAACGGAGAATAAATAATTTTGTTTTGACAAAAGATAAGGAGTGAAAAAGTGAAAACGTATATTGATGTTAATGGGAAAACATACAGAAATATCAGACTGATAGGACACGGAAAAGGCGGATATTCTTATTTAGTTGATACTATGAACAAATATTATGTTTTGAAACAGATTCATCATGAACCATGCGACTATTATCAGTTCGGAAATAAAATAGAGGCAGAATTGGATGCTTATCAAAAATTAAATGAGATAGGCATCCGTATGCCAAAGCTTCTTGATGTGGATGTTTCTAATGAGATAATAATAAAAGAATATATTGCAGGAGATACTATCTATACGAGAGTAAAAAATGGAGAATCAGTTGAAAAATATATTCCTCAGGTTGAAGAAATGGCAGCAATTGCTAAAAAAGCAAATCTGAATATTGATTATTTTCCTACAAATTTTGTTGTCTACGATGAGTTATTGTATTACATTGATTATGAATGCAATGAATATATGGAAGAGTGGAATTTTTCAAATTGGGGAATGAAATACTGGTCAAGAAGTTTAGAGTTTTTAAAATATGTGGAAGAGCATGAGGTAATCTAGAGAAAATTTAAAAGTTTGTATTCATTTTTTGCTAGTTCGTACGAAAATATCACATAAATGGTATCATAAATAAGCATTTAAATGATATAATAGAACGGATGCCTATGACATCAATGGCAATAAAGAGGCTTGAAAGGACTAGTAAGAATGGATATAAATAAGTTAGATAAATGGGCTAATTTACTGTTAGATACAGGGAAGAAAAATAATTTGATTAATTTTCGAGATACTAAGACATCAACTGTTGATATTGTTTCGCCTGGTGTAGATGAAATAATTAAGAGGAATAATGCCCATAAGCATTTTAAACTTGTAGATGCAGAAAAAATAGATGTGACTAAATCTGAGGTAAGGGAATCATTATGGAGAAGATCAGATTCTAAGAATCAGATATTACTTTCTAAGTCTAATGAGAATCCAATTAATATAATCAAAAATATTGATAAAAAATCAAAAGAAAATATTGAAGAGACAGGGGTTAATGTTTCATATTTAGCAATCGGCTTTGTAGACTACAAAGAAGGATTGGCCCCTGTTTTATTGGTGCCTGTCTTGTTTAAATATGAGATTGAAAAAGATATATGGTATGCCAATATTTCAGAAGATATAGTAGTTAATCCTACATTTAATTTTAAAATTGAGCAGGAAAACAATCTTGTTTTTCCAGATTATGAGGATGAAGGAATCGACAAATACCTTGATAAGGTCGAGAAAATTGTTGCGCCACTTGAGTGGAAGATTCAAAGAATTTGTAAGATTGGTATTTTTTCGTTTTTAAAAATGAATATGTATAAGGACATAACAGAGCATAAAGACCTTATATTAAAGAATGATTCTATCAGAAAGATGCTTGGTGAAAGAGACGATTCAGTTATAGAGTCTGTAAAAAATGGAGATTATCATCTAGATAATCCATTGCTTGAATTACATAATGTAGTAGATGCTGACTCGAGTCAAATTGAGGCAATAGAGATGGCAAAGGCGGGACTTAGTTTTGTTTTACAAGGACCACCGGGAACAGGCAAAAGTCAAACTATTACGAACATAATTGCAGAGTGTATTTATGATGATAAAAAAGTACTTTTTGTATCAGAAAAACAAGCTGCGTTAAATGTTGTATATAATAAATTAAAAAGAGCTGGATTAGAGGATTTTTGTTTAGAATTGCACAGTCATAAGGCAAATAAAAAAGACATGATTGCAGAACTTTGCAGAACTTTAAAATCTGATACCTCACATGTGTCGAACCAAGCAGATAGAGTTATTCTTTCAAAAGAGAACAGCCAAAAAGAATTAGATGAGTATGTTTATAATTTGCACGTCAAACAGGATGTAATAAATAAATCTTTATATGAATGTTTTGATGCTTATTTGGCGTATAAAAATGTACCTACTATTAATTTTCATGTAGATGAAATTAATAAAAAAGATAACAAATTTTTGTTGAAAACTTCTAACGTTATAAGAAAATATGTAGATTATGCACAAAATATCGGTTATAACTATAAAGACTGTGTATGGTATGGTTATTCATGTAATGATACTTCTTATCAGATGAGAGAACAAATCAGAAATGCTATGACACGAATTTTAGAGCAGTCTGTTGATATCACTAAGATGCAAAATGTTTTAAAAGAGAGATATGCAATTGCAGCTAATTGTTTTGAAAACTTTGCAATGTGGCGTAATTTCTTTAGATTAGTATCAAGAAGTAGGATTCTTACACCAGCATTTTTTAAGCATTCAACCTGCAAATATTTGTTAGAGAATATTGATCAAATGCAAAAATTGGCAAGTGAAATAACAAAACTAAAAGATGCTATTACAAGAGAATATTATAAAGATATTTTTGAAATCGACTATGAAGAAACTTATAAAAAACTAACTCGTGAATATAATTCATTTTTGAGTAGAACTATGAGTGCTGACTATAAGAAAATAGTCAAAATGTTGAAAATTAATAGTCGAAGTGGGAAAAAACCAAGCTATATTGAATGTTTGTCGATAATTGAAGATTTGGTCAAATACAATGTTAAAATTGACAAATTTAATGAACTTGAAGAAAAAGTAAAAGATTCTCTTGGAGTAGAATATGTTGGAATAGACTCTGACTGGGATGAAATAACTAGAGATATCAGCGAGTTAAAGATGATTTTCATGTCAGGTGCATATTTGAATAAGTTAGAAAATATGTCGGGAGAGGAATATGAGAAAAATAGAGTTGAATTCTCAATTATGTCACGCGACCTTTCTAACATCCTTGAAAAAAATAGAAAATATATAGAACTATTGAAAAATAGTTTTGAGGATGAAATTTTTGATGTTACTCGACAAGATTTTACTATTGTAAAAGTTAAACTAAACGCATGCTTAGAAGAATTTGAGCAGATTGATAATTGGTGTGGATTTAGTAAAGTTTTAGAGCAAATTAAAAAATATGATTTATTAAGATTTATAGATTATGCCATTACTACTAAGATTAAATTATATGAATTAGTAGATGTCTATGAAAAGAATTTTTATAGACAGTGGATTGACTACATTCAGTCATCGATGCCTGTTATATCAAGTTTTAAACAATCAACACGAGAAAAATATGTTGAACAATTTTGGGCAAGTGATGTTATGCAATTTGATGTTAATAAGTCAAAAATTAAATCAAAACTTTCCAAAAAACGTCCTTCAATAGACTTGATTTCATCAGATAGTTTAGCTTCTGTTATTTTGAACGAAGAAGAAAAAAAGAGTAAACAAAAGAGTATTAGACAACTTTTAGAGGAAACTAGAGAATTAGTACAGGACATTAAACCGTGCTTTTTGATGTCACCTCTTAGTGTAAGTACGTTTTTGACTGCAAAAGATATAGAATTTGATGTAGTAATTTTTGATGAAGCTTCCCAAATTTTTCCGCAAGATGCCTTAGGTGCAATCTATAGAGGAAAACAGCTTATTGTTGTGGGAGATTCAAAACAAATGCCACCAAGTAATTTCTTTAATAATACGATTAGTTCGCCAAATGGGAATGTCTCAGCTGTTACTAAAGAAGAGATGGAGTCAAAAAATACAGGAACCCAAAGTACAGGAATTCCAAAAGATGGAACAAAAAATTCGAATGAAGTAGCTCAAAGTGCATTAGGGAATGGCTCTAAGAAGAATTCAAAAACAGAATTGTTAGACATGAGTGACTATGAATCTGTTCTTGAAATGTGTGTTAACATTTTGCCACAAATCAGATTAAGATGGCATTATAGAAGCAAATTTGAGCAGCTAATTGCTTTTTCTAACCAGAATTTTTATGAGAAGGAACTTATAACGTTTCCATCGGCAGTCATAAAGAAAGAAGATATAGGTGTAGATTATTGCAAAGTTGATGGAGTGTATAATCACAAGACTAGAACGAATGAAGTTGAAGCTCAAAAGGTTATAGACTTGATTTTTGAAAACTTAAATAAATATCCGCAAAGAAGTATTGGAGTTGTAGCGTTTAATAAGTCACAGCAAGAGTTGATTGAAAATATGCTTCATGACAGAAGAAAAGCTAATCCTAATATGGAGAAATTTTTCTCAGAGGATTTAATTGAACCAATTTTTGTAAAAAATTTAGAGACAGTTCAAGGCGATGAGAGAGATACGATTATTTTTAGTATTGCATATTCGAAAGATGAAAACGGAAAACTAAAAAATAATTTTGGACCGCTTAATAAAGAAGGCGGCGAGAGACGATTAAATGTTGCTATAACTCGTGCAAAATGTAACTTGAAAATCGTTACTTCTATTGAGGCGGATGATTTTGATTTGGAAAATTCAAATTCTAACGGAGCTAAATTTTTAAGAGATTATTTGAAATATGCACAAAATAGTGGAAATCAACTTGAAACAGAATCTATGAATCAAAATGAAGATTCTGAACTTGTTGTAGAAATATGTGATTTCCTAAGAGAAAATGGATTTATGGCAGAAACAAAGATTGGTTTTTCAAATTATCAGATTGATATAGGTGTTAAAGACCCAAATACTCTAGATTATGTTCTTGCTATAGAATGTGATGGACGAACTTATAACTCATTTAAAAATACAAGAGATAGAGAGCGTTTAAGACAGCAGGTTCTTGAAAATATGGGCTGGAAATACTGTAGAGTTTGGTCGGCTGAATGGTATAAAAATAAGGAAAATGAAAAAGAAAGATTATTGGATATGGTTTCATATGCTTTGGGTTACCAAAATGCAGACTATAATCTTGATAAAATGAAGATTGAACCAATGAATGAAATTAAGGAGACACCTATAGAAGCTAATCCGTATGCTGACAAAGAAAAGTATAATTACATTAGTAATTTTGGTTTTCCTAAATATGAATTAGCTGATACGGTTTCATTGAAAAGACAACATCTCTTGAAACACCTTTCAATCCAGGAGATTTTAGTTGAAATTTTAAAGATTGAGGCACCATTGTCGGAAGTTTGGATTTTAGAGAGAATAAGTTGGTTCTACGATAGTGATACTGTTGATGAAGCTTTATACAATAAATTTGAATCAGATATGGAAAACTGCGCAGATAATGGAATTATTCGAATGAATGGGTTCCTCTATCTTAAAGAACAAAATAATATTACTATGCGTGTGCCTTCAAATATTGAAACAAAGAGAGAAATCTGGCAGATTTGTCGCGAAGAAATAACAGCAGGTATTCTTACCGTTGTCGATAGAAATATGTCTGTTGATAGAAAATGGATGTATAATTATTTGGCTCATGAATTAGGTTACAAAGAATTAAATGATGTTATAGTTGAACGCTTTGATGAATCATTAGATTTGCTTAGTTGTTTGATTAATATTGATGGAGATACATTATCAATTAAGCGTTAAGATTGTAAAAATAATAGATTTTAGTGGTAAAGTTGATAGAATAAAGAAAAATGTCATAGGATTTAAAATTTTTGTAAAATCCTATGACATTTTTCATGTTTTTATATTGTTATAATTATATATAACTATCTATTCTACAGAGTTAAGTAATTGTAGAATTTCTTCTTTAATTGTTCTATTCTTTTCTAATGCGTCTTCATAAGAATTTCCTTTTGAATAAAAATAGAATTTTATTTTTGGTTCAGTTCCACTTGGTCTGATAGCAAACCAAGAACCATCCTCAAGGAAAAATCTTATTGCATTTTGAGCAGGAATATCTTCATATCCATTAACATAATCAATAATTTTATCTACTTTTTGACCGGAAACGGATGTAGGAAGATTATTTCGAATCCATTTCATCATGCGTTGAATTCTTTGCGCTCCAGGAATTCCTTCAAGAATAATATTTGGTTCATCTTCAGCAAAATATCCGTATTTGGCATAAATTTCTAGTAGAACATCCCATAAAGTTTTACCTTGTTTTTTATAATAAGCAGCGGCTTCGGCAACTAGCATTCCGGCAGAAATACCATCTTTATCACGAATATCTTCAGATGCAGCGTATCCAACTGATTCTTCATAGCCAAATAGGTAAGTATATCCATTGTCATGTAAATAAGGAATTTTTCCACATATATTTTTAAATCCAGTTAGTGTTTCAAACATTTCAACACCGTAAGCTTTTGCAATGATTGTTGAAAGAGTTGAAGTTACAATGGATTTAACCATGGCTCCTTTTTTAGGTAAAGTTCCGGCACTTTTATGTCCTTCTAAAATATAGTTAACAAGTATATAACCTGTCTGATTACCGTTTAATGGAACATAGTTTCCTTCGTTGTTACGAATCTCAATAGCAAACCTGTCAGAGTCGGGATCAGTTGCCATTAAAAGTTCTGCTCCAAATTCACGGCCATATTGTTCACTTAATTTGAATGCTTTAGGATCTTCAGGATTAGGATAGCCAACAGTTGTAAAATCAGGATCAGGCTGTTCTTGTTCTGGGACAATTTTCCAATTAGTAAAACCGCGATCATTTAACATTTGACGGAAAGGAATTGAACCACAGCCGTTTAAAGGTGTATAAACAAAAGGAATATTTAAATCTAATTCGTCTCCAGAATGAATAGCAAGTCTTTCGATGTTGTCTAGGTATTTTCTGTCATATGATTCATCTAGAATTGTAATTTGACCAGATTTTACTCCTTCGTTAAAATCAGATTTTTTTACATCAGTCCACATATCAACGGAATTAATTTTCTCAGTCATTCCATCTGCGATTTCTGAAGAAACTTGACATCCATCTTCCCAATAGGCTTTGTAACCATTGTATTCTTTTGGGTTGTGTGATGCTGTGATGTTAATACCTGATATAGTGTGTAAATCTCTTATTAAAAATGCAAGTTCTGGTGTAGGTCTTAAATCATCAAAAACATAAACTTTTATTCCGTTTGCTACAAAAATAGACGCAGCAAGTTGTGAAAATTCTTTAGAAAAATGTCTTGGGTCATGCGCGATAATAACACCACGTTTCATTGCTTCCTTACCTTTTGATACAATAAAGTCTGCGACACCCTGAGTTGCTTTTCCAACAGTGTAAATATTCATACGATTAGTGCCAGCACCGACTTTTCCACGAAGGCCAGCAGTTCCAAAAGAAAGGTGTTGGAAGAATCTATCTTCTTTTTCCTTTTCATCGTTTTCAATTTTTATTAATTCTGATTTTAGTGGATCATCATCTGTAAGATGTTTCATCCAGTCGTTAAAATTATCTTGGTAATGCATGTACATACCTCCTAGGCTTTAACCAAAATTATTATTATTATTTCTCATTAATATTATAAGGTATTATGATAAATAATACTATAAGCAAGGTTATTTTTTGTGCTCGTGGGCATGTAAAAAATATGCTGAAAAAGCTGTGAAGGAATCAGTGAAAAAGGAGACGGTTAAACCGCCAACTAATGTTAAAATTATAAAAACATCTGATTCGAGATTAAACATAAGTTGGAAAACATATTTAAAAAAAGAAAAAGTTGATGTTGAGATTCAGGAAAATGATGGAAAATATAAATTAGTAAAGTCAACTGATAAGAATAAATATAGAACAAAGAAATTAAAACTAAAAAATAAGTACAATGTTAGATTAAAAGCGCGTAACAAAGATAAATCATCAGAGTATGTATATTTTTATGATATTTTCAAAGAAGACACTGAAAGTGTAGTCGTAGATAGCCAAGAAAAAAAAGTTGAAAATGGCGACACTCAAAAAGATGGTGCAACTCAAAAAGGACAGTTGGTGGATGAACAAAGAACAAAGATTGTAAATTTAGGTTTTTGTCAGTATGTTGTTATTACTTTTAAAGGTGATAATAATATGACAAATACTAGAGTAAGTATTGATGGAGTTGATGTGACAGAAGCACTTACTAAGGTTTCAGATGATGGTAAAGTGGCTAAATGGGAATTATACAAGAGTCAGCCAGCAAAAATGGAGATTTGTTCAAAACAAAATTCGAATGAAAAACAAAAGATAGTTTTATCAAATAATAAATCGGCTATCAAGCCTGAAGTTGTAAAGAATACAGCACCTAAGTATATTTTAACACATGGAAGATTATCATATGCAGATTATTATTTATCAAATTATGACAGCCAAGGTAAGCTAAGATATACTCCTAAGAAGACTACTTTTAATGTAATGAATAAGGAAAATAAAGAAGAGAATAAAGGAAAAATAAAAGCATATTCTCCAGTTGCAGAAGCTGTTCCAGATAAAAATGCTGTAAATAAAGTTTCAGGAACAGTAGAAATTATGTTTAATTATTCAACAGCCGAGGAAAAGGATTGGTTTGATAAGATTCAAAAAGAGAATGCTTTAGAGTTGGTTAATTTCGATCAGCAAAAGTATGTCTTAAATAATCATTTAAAATATGAGAAATCGACAGCAAAACACGGAAAATCAACAGTAGGCTTGTTAAAAATTCCATTTGGACAGGATAATTTTACCCAGAATAAAAGATATTATATTCGAGTAAAATCAAATGGTAATCAAAGTGCGCTTGTGCCAATCAAAGTTGTACAAAAGGAAACACCACAAATAAAATTAAAAGAAAGTGGAGAATTAGTTTCAGGAAGCAATATTCATTTTCAAATTTCTAATATGGTTCATGGATTAAACGAACCAATTGAGAAAGTAACATTGGTAAATCCAAAAGGTGAAGAAAAAGTACTTGAACACATTACTGATTATTTCATGTATGGAAATACTGGCTTGTTTGTTTTGTATAATGATGTATCAAGAGATGGAGGACGTAATAATATTCCATATGCCGGTATTTATACATTAAAAATCGAATCAGATGGATTCAAAGATATTGTAAAGAAATTTGAAGTACAAAAAGGTCAGAATGTGAATTATTATACTGATTCAAAAGTTAGAGTAGATAACGTATCAAGTGCAACTGTAGCGCCAGGTGGCCAGGGTGGTTCTGGTGGAGGAAATATTTCAGCAAATATTTTATTTGATGCAGACTTATTATCTAATGCTATGATATTGGAAAAAATAGGTCTGGCAAATGATGATGCAAAAAATATTTCAAACCGATTTAGCACAGAAGTAAGTTGTGATTATGTTTATGGAAGTGACATTAATACTGCGTATGAATGGACAGATTATTATGATGCAGTTTCTGAAAGCAAACTAGATGGTAAATATTTACGTTTTTCTGATTATGTTAAACTTAAAACAACAAAAGGTATTAAATATAGACCAAGTAGTTTAAAAGAGGTTTTAGAATTTGATATAAATGTTTAGTGTAAATAATACAAAAGGTGCATTAAAAGATGCGTAAGAAGATGCATAAATAGACACATAACAGGTAATACAATAAACAGTAAAATTATTGCATAAATATAAAATGGATAGAAAAAAATGAGCATACTTGTATAAATTGCTGTTTTTTTCTATCCGTAAAAATAGTTGATGAAAATTCATAAAAAAGATGATAAAATGTCGATTAAAAGTAACCCGTTTTTATATTTTTTGAGGTGAATTTTATTATGAATAAAATTATGAATGTAAAAAACTTTTTTATTGTAAAAAGAAATGTTGCTAATCTTTTAAAATCTATAATAATATCTGTATTTTGTTTTCTCGTTTTCATTTTACCAATTAATGTTAAAGCTGCGTATGACGTAGAATATCATAATGTAACAGAGATTTGTAGCTTGGTTTACATGGGGTATAATCGAGGCGTAAATGGACCAATTATTATAACGAAGGGCCTTTATCAAAACGGTGAGAATATAAAAGAAATCTATCTTGTTACATTATCTGGAACGGAGATTATTCATGGTCAATCAACAGGATATTATACAGATGTTTTATCAGGACTGAATTTAGATAATCCATATCAGAGAAATGTAGTAAGAGCAATTCAGGAATACGTTCCTAAAGATTCAAATTTGATTTTTGCAGGCCATAGTTTAGGCGGTATGATAGCACAGCAGGTAGCTGCAAATGAAACCATAAAAAATGATTATAATGTTATGAATACGATATGTTTTGGCTCACCTTTGTTATCAGCAGGACAGAGAGAGGGAATAGTTAATCGTTTAGCAGATAAATCGGATGTAGTACCTTTTTTATCGGGGTCTCTCATCAATAATACTAAAAGAGCTCTAAGAGAGGTTCAAAAAGAAGATGGTGGCTATAAAAACAGACCACTTGAAGCTCATTCAAAAAGTTATTTTAGAACAGATTTGTGGGGAAATTATGATGTTACAGGAGTAAAAGGCGGACAGGCAATTATAAAACTAGATACGTCAACAAGAAGATATTTTAAATCTCCAACTAAATGGTGATAAAATAAATAATAATACGAAAAGTAAGGATATTCAATTTTGTGATATAGTATTAAGGTATATACAAAATAAGGATATCCTTTTTTGTTGTGTAATGTATTTTTATGTTTTTAGCTTAAAAATAGTAAAAATACATTACACATAAATAAAAATATAAATAAATCAAAAAATTAATCAAATCTTAATCTATTGCATCTAACATCTTAAAGAGGATGTGTGGTAGTATTATTTTTGTCAGGAGGAGAAAGAACATGTATAACATTTTAATTTGCGATGATGAAAAAGATATAGTAAGGGCCCTTAAGATTTATCTTACGAATCCAGATTATCAAATGTTTGAGGCATATAATGGTGAAGAAGCACTTGAAATAGTAAAAAGAGAAGAAATCCACTTGATTTTAATGGATATTATGATGCCAAAGATGGACGGAATTACAGCTATGGAAAAAATCCGTATAGACAATAATGTGCCAATTATTTTAATTACAGCTAAAAGCGAAGATATCGATTTGGTCAATGGTTTAAATAATGGTGCGGATGACTATATTACAAAACCATTTAATCCTATAGAAGTTGTGGCAAGAGTGAAATCTCAATTAAGAAGGTATATGAAATTAGGTGGAGGAAATCCTCAAAAAAAATCAATCTTAATCCAAGGAATAGAACTAGATGACCAATTAAAAAAGGTAACTCAGGATGGTACGGAATTAAAATTAACAAAAAAAGAATACGAAATATTAAAATTTTTTATGATTCACCCTAATTGCGTGTATTCTCCTAATGAGGTATATGAGAAGATTTGGCATGAGCCAGCAATTGGAAATGATGCGAATACAGTAGCAGTTCATATTCGACATCTTAGAGAAAAAATAGAGATAGATCCAGCCAACCCACGAATTCTAAAGGTGGTATTTGGGCAGGGATACATATTAGAAAGAGGGAGAGATTAAAACATGACTTCAAAGTTGAAAAACTTAAAAGGAAAAATAATGCTTTTTGCAGTTGCATGGTTTTTTGGTATGATTATGGCGATTTTATCGATGGTTATATTGACTATGATTTCGCAGGGTAATGCTAAAAGAGAGCGAAAAGAACTAATAGATAGATATTATAGTAATTATAATCTTTCGTTTGCTAAGCATATTGCATGTTCTAAAATTGATAGCAATTATTATGAAGAAGACAAATTTGATGGGAAGGAGGTTGAAGCCAGTGAGTATAAGTATCAAATTATTGATAATGAGTCCAATAAGATTGTAGCAGGTGAGAAAAACCATAAATTGAAATCTGATAGCGTATACACGTTTTTTAAGTTACAGGATGAAAGATCTCAAAGTACCAGTTATATAAAAAAGGGTGCGATACAATCAAAAAATAAAATTGAAGAAATAATAGCTGAAGAACCGCCATTAATGTATAATACTAAAGATTTGAGTAAAGAAGAACTTAAAAGTGGAAAATATGAAATTCAGGATGACTATGAAGATAAAAATACAGATATAAATGTATATGAAAATGAAGATACTGAAGCAATAAGAGAGGCAAAATATGAAGACTATAAATATTATACAATAATTGTGAAGTATAATGGAGATTATTCGGAGTTTAAAAAATGTAAATTAAAAATGGTATTTTTGGATTTCACGCAAAAGTATATGGCTTTAATTATTTTGTGTGAAATTTTTTCTGTTACAGCATTTTTATTAGCTTTTATAGCTTTGATGTGCGTTTCAGGTAGAAGAGAAGAAAAAGGATTATATCCAGGATACTTACACAATGTGCCATTTGAATTGTTATTTATAGGGTTATTGTTTATTTGTGGAATATTGACGGAGGCTATAAGAGATGTAGAATATAAATACAGATGGGTTATAGCAGCTATAGATGTTGGATTGGTTGGCATGATGTTACTGGGTATCTCGATGAGTTTTGCAACAAGAATCAAGGATAAATCATTAATAAGGGATTCGGTCTTCGGTTATGCATACCGTTGTTTAAAGAGAATTAATAAATATCTGTCTGAAAAAATAGGACGAGAAATAGGTGAAGTTTCAAATCCATTTATTATCTTTCTTTTTGTATTAATATACGGTGCGATAGCAATTGGAAGTGGAATCTTTTTTATAGGATATCGTAATGTTTATGTATGGTTTTTTGGAAATATTGTAATTTTTTCAATTTTAATAAAGCTTTTAGTTGATATTCTTTATATTAGGGAAGGAATTCATAAGATTTCGTCAGGAGAGACTAGTTACAAGCTTAATAGCCGAAACATGATGCCAATTTTTAAGGCTGGAGTTGATGATATCAACAATATAGCTGATGGAATTGAAAAGGCAGTAAATGAAAAAACAAAGAGCGAAAGAATGAAAACAGAGCTTATAACGAATGTTTCGCACGATATTAAGACACCACTTACATCAATTATAAACTATGCGGATCTTATAAAAAAACAGCTAGAAATAGTTGACGAAGAAAATAAAAACACAAATAATAGAAATATAGATTCTGGCATAAGAAATAAGACTATTTGCAATGAATCCGAGATACAGGATTACTGTGAAGTGCTTGGTCGCCAGTCAATAAAACTTAAAAGATTAATTGAAGATTTAGTAGAGGCCTCAAAGGCTTCTACGGGAAACTTAGAAATAAAATTGGCACCTTGTGAAGCCTCAGTTTTTATGACTCAGATAGTCGGAGAATATAGAGAAAAATTTGAAGAAGTCAAACTTGATTTAGTTGCAGAAGACCTTGAAAATAACATAAAAATCATGGCAGATGGTCGAAGAATGTTAAGAGTATTTGACAATATAATGAATAATATTTGTAAATATTCTTTAGCAGGAACACGGGTATACCTACAGCTTGAAGAAAACAATGGGAACGCAGTGTTTATATTTAAGAATATTTCTAGAGAGCCTTTAAATCTTTCACCTGAAGAATTAATGGAACGTTTTGTAAGAGGTGATAAATCGCGAAGTACAGAAGGCAATGGACTAGGCCTTTCTATTGCAAAGAGTATGACAGAACTTCAGGGTGGAACAATGAAGCTAGAAATAGACGGAGATTTATTTAAAGTGAATTTAATTTTTCCATTAATTAGAGAAGAACAATTTTTACAAAAGGAGTTGTTAGAAGAATGAAAGTAGTCATTGCAATTGATTCTTTTAAGGGAAGTTTATCTTCCCTAGAAGCAGCAAAATCTATAAAAAAGGGAATATGTGAAATTTATAAAGAGGCTCAAGTAAAAATCAGTCCTCTTGCTGATGGAGGTGAGGGGACTACATATGCTCTTACAAAGGGTATGAATGGCGAGTTTCGCAAGGTGAAGGTGTCTGGACCATTGGAAAATGTGAAGGTCGTGGCAACTTATGGTATAATAAAAGATACTAAAACTGCGATTATCGAGATGTCTCAGGCAGCTGGAATTACTTTAGTTCCTCCAGAAAAAAGAAATCCGCTAAGAACTACGACATATGGAGTTGGAGAGATTATAAAAGATGCGATAAAACAGGGCTGTCGCCATTTTATAGTTGGTATTGGTGGAAGCGCAACTAACGATGGAGGAATTGGAATGTTGCAAGCACTTGGATATGATTTTTTTGATGAAAGTGGAAATAAAATATCACAAGGAGCGAGTGCATGTGAATTAGAACATCTTGTAAAAATAGATGATTCAAATGTTATTAAAGAATTGAAAGAATGTGATTTTAAAATAGCATGTGATGTAACTAATCCTTTATGTGGAAAAAATGGATGTAGTGAAGTTTTTGGACCCCAGAAGGGAGCAACTGATGATATGGTTAAAAAAATGGATAATTGGATGAAAAATTATTCAATTTTAGCAAAAAAAATCAAACCAAAAGCTGATGCGAATTATCCTGGAACTGGGGCAGCAGGTGGATTAGGTTTTGCTTTTTTGACATTTACAAAAGCAAGTTTAGAGTCAGGAATTGATATTGTTTTAAAGGAAACAAAATTGGAAGAATTAGTAAAAGATGCAGATATTGTTGTGACAGGTGAGGGACGACTTGATAAACAGACTGTGATGGGAAAAGCTCCGATAGGCGTAGCTCAAATAGCTAAAAAATATAATAAAAAAGTAATAGCTTTTGCAGGAGTAGTAACAAAAGAGGCAAGGATTTTAAATGAAAACGGAATTGATGCTTTTTTTCCAATACTGCGTGAAGTAATAACTGAAGAAGAGGCAATGAGTAAGGAAGTATCTAGTGCTAATCTTGAGGAAACTGTAAGAGAAGTTTTTGCTTTGATAAAAGCTATGGAAGATAATTAATAAAATATAAAGAGGTAAAAATGGCATTTCAAATGGTACATATGGAAGTGGCATATAGAATGTTAAAATATATGCCAGAGATGAAAAATAAAGCAGATTTTATATTAGGTTCGGTTGCGCCAGATTCGGTGCATATGGAAGAAGTATATAAAGTGGAGGATAAAATAGAATCGCATCTTTTCTGGGGATGTGGTCCATGGGCAAAGACAACCAATTCAGAAAAATGGAGACAAAATATTTTAGATTTTTGGAAAACATATAAAGAAATATATGTAGATGATTCATCTCATGAAACTCCAACGTATGAATTTATTCTAGGGTATGTAGTGCATTGCCTTACGGATTATTGCAATGACTTGAATGTGTGGATTGCATTAAAAAATAAGAGTAATCTTCCAGAAGATAAATTAAAAGAATTATATTATCCTGAGGCTCGTGGAATAGATCAGTGGTTATTCCTAAATAGTCCTAATTCAGAAGAAATAATGGCATTATTAGAAGAAGGACAAGCATTTTCTGTGCAGAATAAAATAAAAAAAGATTTAGTAGAAAAGGAAAAACTTCATCTTTTAAAAACGCAGTATGATACAGATTTGACAGAAGAAGTTAGGGCAAATCTAAGTGACGATATTGTAGAAAAATATAGATATGTTCCGCCTAAATTTATGGAAACTTTCCTGAATGAAACAGCGGAAATGATTTATTGTATGTTAAAATAAACAATTTATCCTATTGAAATATAAAAACGTTGTGTTATAATGAGTGAGAATTAATTAAAGCAATTAGAATTAAATAAAAAGAGGGTGCTCATAGTAATGGGCTGAGATTAAGCGTAAGCTTTGACCTATAACCTGATTTGGGTAATGCCAACGTAGGGAAATATGATTTTTTGAGAGTAATGCGCTAGGACCTTTTTGTAGGGACTAGCGATTTTTTTGAAAAGTAGCTGTATATATAAGCACCTGAATATTTTATTTGGGTGTTTTTTTAATGCTTTTTAAATATTGCCGGAAAAAGGAATAAACAAATGAATAACAATTTGAAAAATAAAAAAGAAAGGAGTCTATTGAAATGGTTACTATAAACGGGAAAAAATATGATTTTTCAAATATCACAATATACCGAGTACTAGAAAAACTAAATTATAATATCGAAAGAGTTGTTGTTGAAAAAAATGAAAATATAGTACCTAAAGCTAATTATGACGAAGTTAGTATTCAAGATGGGGATGTTCTAGAAGTTATCAGTTTTGTTGGAGGGGGATGATTGAATGGATTTGAGAGATGAATTAAATCCGGCTAATGTTCTACTTTTAAAAAGAAAACAGGGAGAGTTTAATTCGTTTATTTCAAGAGAAGAACTTGATGAAGCTTTAGCGGAGCGTCATGGAAAAGACCTGCAGCAAAAATTTCAAAACGCAAAAGTTGCCATATGTGGACTTGGTGGTTTAGGTTCAAACGTTGCTGTAGCACTTGCAAGAGCAGGAGTAAGACATCTGCATCTTATCGATTTTGATCAGGTTGATGTATCAAATTTTAACAGACAGCAATACTTCGTGAGTCAGCTGGGAAAAAATAAAACAGAGAGTTTGTCTGATACTTTATTGCAAATCTATCCATATCTTGAGATTAAAACAGATACAGTAAAGATTACAAGGGAAAATATACATGATTTGTTAAAAGATGAATTAATAATTTGCGAAGCTTTTGATAAAGCAGAACAAAAAGCTATGTTAGTTGAAGAAGTCTTAAGACAGTTTCCAGATAAATATCTAGTTAGTGCATCAGGTATGGCTGGAAAGAAGAGTGTAAATGAGATAAAAACAAGGAAAATCACTAATCATTTTTATTTATGTGGAGATGGTGTGAGTGATTTAGCGGAAGGAGATGGCCTGTTTGCACCTCGAGTGATGGCGGCAGCGTCTCATGAAGCAATGGCAATTATTTCGATTATTGATGAGATTTATTGAAAATCAGGTTTAAAATCATATGAAAATGCATTAAACAAGAAACCAAGGTGCTAAAAAATATATAAAAATAATATAGTTTTTTGGAGAAAAGAGGATTAAAAATGGAAAACAATATAGAAAAAACAACAAAAAACAGATTTGATGTTGAATTTTCAACAAAAAAAGATCCACTAATTATCGGGGGAAGGGAATTTAATTCAAGATTTATTCTTGGATCTGGTAAGTATTCATTGAATTTAATTCAAGCAGCAGTAGAAAATGCAAAGGCAGAGATTATTACACTTGCAGTTAGAAGAGCAAACACTAAGGAACAGGAAAATATATTAGATTATATTCCTAAGAATGTTACTCTTTTACCCAATACATCAGGAGCAAGGAATGCAAAAGAGGCAGTAAGAATTGCAAAACTTGCAAGAGAATTAGGCTGTGGTGATTTTGTAAAGATAGAAATTATGAGAGATAGCAAATATCTTTTGCCAGATAATCAGGAAACTATAAAGGCAACAGAAGAGTTGGCCAAAGAGGGATTTATAGTTATGCCTTATATGTATCCTGATTTAAATGTAGCAAGAGATTTGGTAAATGCAGGAGCGGCATGTGTTATGCCACTTGCTTCGCCAATAGGCTCTAATAAGGGGCTGGCAACTAAAGAATTTATCCAGATTTTGATAGATGAAATTGATTTGCCAATTATTGTGGACGCTGGAATTGGCGCTCCTTCACAGGCTTGCGAGGCAATGGAAATGGGAGCAGCAGCAGTTATGGCAAATACAGCACTTGCGACAGCAGGAGATTTACCGCTTATGGCGAGTGCTTTTAAAAATGCCATCGAGGCAGGTAGAAGTGCATATTTAGCAGGCTTAGGTAGAGTTTTGACAAGAGGTGCAGAAAGTTCTGATCCATTAACTGGTTTTTTAAGGGATTAATATAATATAAAAATTAATATTGCTCCAACCGGTAAAAGGTGTGAGTAGAGCAAGACCATTAAAAAACAAAAACCGGTAGTTGTGAGATCGCAAAATTAAGGAAGAAGGAAAAAAAGTGGAAAATCAATTTTTAGTAGATTCTGAGTTTTTATCAGAAGAAGCTTTAGCAAAAAAACATTTATTAGAGAATGATCCATCATCAAGAACTGATCCAATGGAGTATTTTCCAGATATGGAGCAAATAAAATCGGAAATTAGAGAAAAGGTTATTGCTCAGATGAATGAGTATGATTACAACAAATATACAACAAAAGATGTTATAAGAGCGCTTAAAAACAAGAGATGTTCTGTGGAGGATTTTAAGGCATTGCTGTCACCAGCAGCTTTACCTTTTTTGGAGCAAATGGCAAAAAAGGCTCGTCTTGAAACTCAAAAGCATTTTGGAAATACAGTATATTTGTTTACACCATTATATATTGCAAATTATTGCGAAAATTACTGCATTTATTGTGGATTCAATTGCTACAATCATATAAAAAGAGTAAAGCTTTCTATGGAGCAGATTGAGCATGAAATGAAAATTATTGCAGATTCAGGTATGGAAGAAATCTTGATTTTAACTGGAGAAAGTAAGGCAAAAAGTGATGTAAAGTATATAGGGGAAGCTTGTAAACTTGCAAAAAAATATTTTAAAAATGTTGGAATAGAAATATATCCGGTTAATACGAAAGACTATGCATATTTACATGAGTGTGGAGTGGACTATGTGACAGTTTTCCAAGAAACTTATGATGTGAAAAAATATGAAACTCTTCATCTGATGGGACACAAAAGAGTATGGCCTTATAGATTTGAAGCACAGGAACGTGCTTTGATGGGAGGAATGAGAGGTGTTGCTTTTTCGGCATTGCTTGGTCTTTCAGATTTTAGAAAAGATGCACTTGCGACAGCACTTCATGTTTATTATTTGCAGAGAAAATATCCACATGCAGAGATGTCGATATCTTGCCCACGTTTGAGACCAATTGTTAATAACGACAAAATTAATCCTTTGGATGTTCATGAAAAGCAGTTGTGTCAGATTTTGTGTGCATATCGTATTTTTTTACCATTTGCTGGAATAACAGTTTCTTCAAGAGAATCTAAGGAATTCAGAAATGGAATTGTAAAAATAGCTGCAACTAAAGTCTCCGCAGGAGTTTCAACAGGAATTGGGGATCATGAAAGCAAATATACAGGAAAAGAATCGGATAGTGTAGAAGGAGACGAACAGTTTGAAATAAATGATACTAGAAGTATAGATGCTATGTATAATGATCTTTCTGTGGAAGGAATGCAGCCGGTATTGAATGATTATTTATATGTAGATTAAAAATTTACAACGAGCAAGAAAGGAAACTATAAACAACAAATGAGAGGGAAAAATACAAATAACAGAGATTATAAGGATACAATTTTTGTTACTAATAGAAAACTTGTCAAAGGTGATTTCCTTGAAAGAATCAAATATTTATCAGTTTTTTCTCCAAGGGCAATTTTGCTTAGAGAAAAAGATTTATCGGAGGAGCAATACAAAGATTTAGCTACGGAGGTTTTAAAAATCTGTAAAGAAAATAATATTTCTTTGATAATTCACAATTTTTCAAAAGTTGCAAAAGAGCTTGGAGTAAGAAAGATTCATTATTCTTTTTCAAAATTGGAAAAAGAAAAAATAGATAAATCTTTTTTTGAAGAGATTGGTACGTCATGTCATAGCATAGAGGAAGCAAACAAAGCAGTTGAGTGTGGAGCTGATTATATTTTTGCAGGACATATTTTTCAAACTGATTGCAAAAAAGATTTAAAGCCACGAGGGATTTTGTTTTTACAACAAATGGTTCAAAAAACAAATATTCCGGTTTGGGCAATTGGTGGGATTGATGATGACGATACTCGAAAGAGAATGTGTTTGAATGCAGGAGCAAAAGGTGTGTGCGTGATGAGTTACGCAATGAATAAGGAATTATAAAAATATAAACTAAATTTAAATAATAAAATAATCGTTTTAAGGAATTGTAAAAAGTTTAGTACGAAATACAAATATAAAAAGAAAGAATATGAGGTAAAATATGAGAAGTTATAAGACACAAATGGAAGCAGCTAAAAAAGGAATTATTACAAAGGAAATGGAAGTAGTTGCTAAAAAAGAAAATTTAAATCCAGAATCAATTAGAGAAAAAGTTGCAAAAGGTGTGGTTGCAATTCCATGCAATATAAATCACAAATCAATTTCGCCAGAGGGAATTGGAGATGGTTTGAAAACAAAGATTAATGTAAATCTCGGAATTTCGGGTGATTGTAAAGATTATGAAAATGAAATGAAAAAAGTCGATTTAGCTATCAAATATCACGCAGAAGCTATTATGGATTTAAGTAATTATGGAAAAACCAATACATTTAGAACACAGCTTATCGAAAAATCACCAGCAATGATTGGTACAGTTCCAATGTATGATGCTATAGGTTATCTTGAAAAAGATCTTCTTGAAATTAAGGCTGAGGATTTTCTTAAAGTTGTAGAGGCACACGCAAAAGAAGGTGTTGATTTTATGACAATTCATGCAGGAATTAACAAAAGAGCAGTTGAAGCTTTTAAAAGGGATAAAAGAACGATGAATATCGTTTCGCGTGGGGGTTCTCTTTTGTTTGCATGGATGGAAATGACAGGAAACGAAAACCCATTTTATGAACAGTATGATGAGTTACTAGATATTTTAAGAGAGTACGATGTAACAATATCTTTGGGTGATGCATTAAGACCTGGTTGTCTTAATGATAGTTCAGATGCTGGACAGATTTCAGAATTGATAGAGCTTGGTGCTTTGACACAGCGTGCATGGGAGAAAGATGTGCAGGTATTAATTGAGGGACCAGGTCATATGGCAATGAATGAAATTGCGGCTAATATGCAAATGGAAAAAAGAATCTGTCATAATGCACCATTTTATGTATTAGGACCTTTAGTTACAGATATTGCACCAGGATATGACCACATCACATCTGCAATTGGTGGCGCAATTGCTGCAGCTAATGGAGCCAATTTTTTATGTTATGTCACTCCAGCAGAGCATCTTAGATTACCGGATTTATCAGATGTAAAAGAAGGAATTATCGCAAGCAAAATTGCTGCACATGCAGCAGATATTGCAAGAGGTGTAAAAGGTGCAACAGATCAGGATATGGCAATGGCAAAGGCACGTCACAAATTAGATTGGGAAGAAATGTTTAATATTGCAATCGATGGCGAAAAAGCAAGAGAATACTTTGAAAGCACTCCACCAGAAGATAGACACTCATGTTCAATGTGTGGAAAAATGTGTGCAGTTAGAACAACAAATAGAATTTTGGCTGGAAAAAAAGTAGAGTTTGAAGTAGTAACTGCGGATTGCGAATAAATAGATTAAATAATAACTTAAAAAACTCATTGCCGCAACAAATTCTCTTTACAAATAAATGTAGAAGTACTACTATTTTGTATAAAAGTTAAAAATTGTAACGAAAAAGTAGGAATAGTCATATGATAAAAAAGAGAGGTCTTATTCTATATGAACGAGTGGCAGGAGAAAAGAATAAATTATATTGTTGTAAATAAAACAGAGAAAATAGAATCTGCGATAAAAAAAGAATATAAAGTAAAAATGCTAAATGTTTTGTTGCTTTTTCCACTATATCAGGAGATTTCATTAATAGAAGTCTCAGAAGAATCGATGACAAAAATAGATGCAGTTATTTGTGCAGGTGATGGAAAACAAGAAAATCCATTACCCTGCGATTATAAAAATGTCCTTAAACTAGCAAATGATTGTAAAAAATTAAATAAAAATTTTATTTTTAGAGATACCGGCTCTCTTTTTAGGATGGATGATAAGCTATACCATATTCCAAGAGGTGTCAGTAAAAATCAGGCGCAAAAAGCAAATGTGGATTTTTATAAATCTAAAGTAGATAAAGAACTATATTCAGAAGAAAACTTGTGGGAAAGATTAGCAAAATCCAAATTTAGAAGTAAGTTTAAGTTGTCCCTAAAAGATAAAGAGTATACAAATCAAAAAGGACAAGAACAGTTAAGAGCTCATGCATATAATTTTGTGGAAAAAAGATTAGCTCCTAAAAATCCCAAAAATGATGGCAGACAAACTCCTCTTAAAGGTCATCCTGTTTTTATAGCACAGCATGCAACAGGAACCTGCTGTAGGGGATGCTTAGAAAAGTGGCACAGAATAAGCCAGCAAAAACAATTAGACGAAAATGAAAAAAACTATATTTGTGATGTTATTTTGGAATGGATTAACCGCCAAATGGAATAATCCATTCCATATAAAAAAACTAATGATTCTTAAATTCTTCTTTTCGAAGTTCATAAATAATCATAATCGTGCATGCAAGTGCAGCTGTGAAATCAGCTATTGGTCCAGCGTACATGATTCCATCGATTCCAAAGAATAATGGTAAAATTAAAATCAGTGGTAATAGGAAAAGGATCTGTCGTGTAAGAGATAAGACGATACCTTTTTTGGGTTTACCAATAGCTGTAAAGAAGTTTGATGAAATCGGCTGCATAAAACAAATACAAATAAAGAATAAAAATATTCTAAAGTAATTTGTAGAAAATTTAAAATACAATTCACTAGCTGTTCCGTTGTCGAATAAGGCAATTATTTGACGAGGAAAAATCTGGAACATTGCAAAAGAAAAAATACTAATTACTGCTCCATATTTAATTGCAAGTAAGTATGCACGTTTAACTTTAGAATAATTTTTGGCACCATAGTTAAAACTTGCAATAGGTTGTAAACCTTGTGAAATGCCAATGATGAAAGAGAAAAATACCTGAGAAACCTTGGTAATAAGTCCAACGCAGGTAATAGGAATTTCTTCACCGTAAACAGAATGCTGACCATAATATTTTAGTGATTTATTCATAATAATTTGAACTAACATCATTGCAAACTGATTAAAACAAGGAGCAGCTCCGAGTGAAACAACTTTTTCAATGTAATGAGCGTGAGGAATAAAGACCTTTTTTGAAATAGTTGTTGTTTTAAAGTTTTTAAAATAAACAATAACTATTGCACAAGAAATAATTTGGCCAATAACTGTTGCAGATGCAGCTCCAGCCATTCCCCAATGAAAACCAAAAACGAATAAAGCGTCTAAAATTGTATTAATAATTGCTCCGGTCATATTTATAATCATAGTCATTTTGGGACTACCATCAGCACGAACTAAATGTCCACCACCGGCTGAAAGAATTAAGAAAGGAAATCCAATCGAAGTGATTCTTGTATAAATAATAGCATATTTTAAAACACTGTCCGGTGACCCAAAGAATTTAAGCATAGGAACCATAAAAATTTGTGAAATGAACATAAGAATTAATCCACAAATAATCATCATTGTTGCAGAATTACCAATGTAGTATTTCGCATGTTCGTTATCGCCCTCACCTAAAGACAAGTTAAATGCAGATGCACCACCAATGCCAAATAAAAGCGCACACGCTACACATGAGATTGTAAGTGGAAAAACAATATTAGTTGCTGCATTTCCAAGTCCTCCAACTGAACGGCCAATAAAAAACTGATCAACTATGTTGTAGAGAGAACTGACAAGCATAGCGATTATGCTTGGAATTGCGAACTGTTTAAGAAGTTTTTTTTCTGAAACAGTTGCTAAAGGGTTAGAACCTTGCATTTTATCACACCTTTCACGTATATATCCTTGTAATTTTATCATAAAATATTTTACAGTGCAAAAAAAAGTGATATTATAGAAAAGAAGTTTTATGAGGTAGGTAGAAAAATGGAAAAAAAAATAGAAAAAATTAAAAAAAGTTTATTAGTTATGTTTCCAGGAGTGGGATATACATGTGACAAACCACTTTTGTATTATATTGGAAAGTTGTACCAAAATGATAATTTTGAAATAAAAAAATTATCATATACAGGTTTTATGAATGGGCTAAAAGATGATTCTCAAAAAATGAACCATGCCTATGAGCTTGTAAAAAAACAAACTAAAGAACAATTAAAAGATATTAATTGGAATGAGTATGAAAAAGTAGTCTTTGTTTCAAAAAGTATAGGAACAGTTGGAGCAGCATATATTTTTAAGTATATGCAGGATAAAAAAATTATTAATTCAAACTTAAAAATTTCTAATATTTTTTTAACGCCATTAGTAGAGACATTTAATTATGTTACCGAAAAAAGTGGATTTGTCATAATAGGTGATAAAGATCAATGGAGTGATTATGCACAAATTTGTAAGTTGGCCAAAAAGTATAATTTGCCGGCGCATATCATTGAAAATGCCAATCATTCACTAGAAAATAGCGATATTTTTGATAGTATAGACATAATATTTAATGTTGTAAAAATAGTTGATTCTTACCGATAAAACATTTAGTAGAGTGCGCAAATTTTTAAAATCAGGAGGTGTAGATTGTAATGAAAATTGCAATGGCATGTGATCATGCAGGTACAAAGTTAAAAAATGAAATCAAGGAGTATTTAATTAGTCAGGGATATGAAGTAGTTGACTTTGGTACAAAAGACGAAAACTCATGTGATTTGTCTGATTTTGTATATCCAGCTTCTTTAGCAGTAGCAAAAGGTGAATGTGAGAGAGGTATTTTTGTAGATGGAGTAGGCTATGGAAGCGCTCTTATTGCAAATAAAATAAATGGAGTATATGCAGCTGTTTGTCAGGATACATTTTGTGCAAAATTAGCAAGATGGCATACAGACTCTAATGTATTATGTTTAGGTGCTAAAATTATTGGAAGTATGATTGCTATGGAAATTGTAAAAGATTGGATGGCAACAGAAGCTCTTACTGATGAAAAATATAGAAGAAGAGTTAAAAAAGTAGAAGAAATAAACAATAAACATTGTCTACCAGTAAAATAATATTTTTTGAGTGACGTTTGTGTTATTTTATAGAGTTTCAAGTGTTTTTGCGTTTTTTTTGTATTAGGAGGTCCTATGGGAGAAGAACGTTTTGTATATGCGGACTTAAATAAGCAAAAAGAGAGGATGAATCGAGCACTTGTAATAGGTTACATAATTTTTACGATTTTCATTTTCGTAGTAAGTGGAGTTAATTTCCTGGCAGGTTTGAATAGCTTAAAAACAGTGTTAAATGTAGATGGGTGTACTTTGATAGTGTTATTTTTACTTTTTTTAGATTTAAAACTAGACAAAAATCCAGAAAGACTAAGATATTTTGCTCTAATAGGACTAATAGTTATTCAAATAGTTACTTCAATTGTATATAATGCTAGTTATATTTCTGTTTTAGTGTGTGCACCACTTGTTGGTTGTATTTTGTTCTATGACAAAGTATTTTCGGGCTTAGCAGGGGTAATGACTAGTATGGCAAGTATAATTATTTTTCTTGTAAAAAAATATGCATTGAATATGTACGAAGGAAATGACAGTGTAGTTGAAGTATTTACAATAGCTGCTATTGTATTGGTTATTGGAATTGCGTATTTGGCGGTTTCAATCGGTGGAACTTTCCAAAATGATATGTTTGGAAAAATTGAATATGACAGATCAAATCAAAATAAGATGATAGATGATATTGTAAGAGTTGCAGATTCTGTTAGAAATCAGACGAATAGTGCAATGAACACTATGAAAGAGCTAGAAGAAGCGACAGGTGTTGTTGATGATGTAGTTAAACATATTACACAGAATAATATGTCTACTGTTGAGAATGTTCAAGTACAGACACAGATGACACATAATATTCAAGAGTCAATCGAAGAAACTCTTAAATATGCAGCAGTCATGGTTGATATAGCAGGGAATGCAGAAGAAATAAATGTTCACAATCAGGCGACTATTAATAAATTAAAAGATCAGGCAACAACAATTCAAAATACTAATTCGCATGTGGCAACAGCGATGGAAAATCTTAAAGAAAAAACAGAAGCTGTAAAGGGAATTGCAGATACTATTTTTTCAATTTCAAGTCAGACAAATTTACTTGCATTAAATGCATCAATAGAGAGTGCAAGAGCAGGGGAAGCAGGTCGTGGTTTTGCAGTTGTTGCAGATGAAATTAGAGAATTAGCTGAAAAAACTAGAGCAGAAACAGAAACCATTGCAAATGTTTTAGAAGAATTATCATTTAATGCAAATAATGCAGCTAAGGCTGTAGAAGAGTCAACAGAAGCGACAAATTCTCAGAACGAACTTATTACAGAGGCAGCTGGAAGTTTTGATGCGATGAGTGATAGAGTTGGAGAACTCACTAAAAATATAAGTGAAATAGATTTGATGATTAATAGTTTATCAGAAGCTAATAATCAAATAGTTGATAATATTGTTCAATTATCATCGGCTTCGGAAGAAGTAGCTGAAAACTCAGAACAAGCACAAGAATATAGTAAACGTAATCTTGAAAAAGTAGAAATTACTAAAGGATTATTAGAAAAAATTGAAGATGAAGCATGTAAGTTGGATGGATATATCTAATGGAAGTCATGCATATGGATATAATACTAAAGGGGGAGTGATATGATGAATAAATTTTTTACAGAAAGAGATAGATTATTTATAATACTTGTGTCACTTCTCGTTGTATTTATGTGGATTGCTTCATCTATGCTTTTTGCGAAAGATGGTGTTTTAAGGTATTCTAGTGGAAATAAAGAAATAGTTACCTTAAAACCTACAAAAGTTACAGAAACTAACCAAAAAAATTCTAATAAAAAGCAAAGTAAATATTATTTTGATGGAAGGGTAATAGAAAAAAATGGTGGGTGTATTCAGTTTTATACGTTGTATCAAGAGATAAAAGTTATTGAAATTGATAAAAAAGGAAAAAAAAATACGGTTTATGAAGTAAAAAAATCGACATCACCATTTGGAAGAAATTCAGGTGTCAGGCACAATTTTTCAGAGATTTCTAAGGATGCAAAAGAGGTTGTGGTTGAATTACGTTATGATTTTGATATAGATTCTAAACCGATAAGGTTTAAATGCGGAGAAGAATCAAATTTATATTTTAATATTGTTATAAATAATATATCAAATCAGGTTCTTGTAACTATTGAAATGTTATTGGGTATGTATATAATCATGAGTTTTTGGTTCGTAGGTTATAAAAGGCAAAGACAAAAAGTTATTTTATATTACGGAACCTTACTTTTATATATGGGAATGTGGTGTTCTTTAGAAATAGATGTGATAAATATGCTGTTTGATAACTATTCGGCAGTATACTTTATGATTTATGGCATTTTATTAACAGCTCCAATTCCATTTATTTTATTTATAGATTCTTATTATGAGGTAAAATCAAACAGGGTTTCAGAAGGAATAAAAATAGTATCTGCAATACAAGCAATGATTATGGCGATTTTGCAGTTGGTGGGAAAAATCGAATTAAGAGAATATTTAACGTTGATTCAGATTGAGTTGACGGTTATGAATTTGTATCTTGTTTACGTTTCATATTTAACTATAAAAAATAATAAAGATACAATATATAGAATTGAAAAAATTGTAGAGACATGTGGTTTATTATTAGGCTATGTTTTAGCTGTTTTATCATATAGAATGCTACATTTTGAAAAAAATATATATGTGCTGATTGTGGTTGTGGTATACAGTATAGGAGTATGGTATAATATCACGAAGCGCGAATTATTGAAGGATGAAGAGAATAAGCGCATCGAAATATATCGCTCACAGGCAGAGTATGATATTTTAACTAATGTAAAAAATAGAAATAGTTTCGAAAATTTCATGTATGATTTAAAAGAGTATTCAGGTTATGCAGTTTGTGTGTTTGATTTAAATAATTTAAAAGTATGTAATGATACTTATGGCCACAAAGCTGGCGATAGGTTAATAGTTGCGTGTGCAAATTGCATCAAGGATGTATTTGACAAACTAGGAGATGTTTACCGTATTGGTGGGGATGAGTTTTGTGTTATCTTTAAATGTGGTAATAAAAAAGAAATAGAGATATTGTTAGATGATATGCAAACATTGCAGAATCAGTATAATAAAACTACGAGAACAGTTAAAGTTGAGGTGGCAGCGGGATACGCTATTTTTTCTCCAAGATATGATGACAATTTAGAGAATACTTTTTCGAGAGCGGATAAAATGATGTATTACAATAAAAGGATGAAAAAGGCTGATGATAATTAGCCAGTTAGAAAGGTATAAAGATGATCAAAGTAGAAAATTTATCATATTCTTTTCCTGAAAAAGAATTATATAAAGATGTTTCTTTTGAAATTGAAGAAGGAATGCATTGCGCATTTATAGGAAGTAATGGAACAGGGAAAACAACATTAATTGATATGATGTTAAATCCGGATAAATACTTATATGATGGAAAAATAACCGGGTTAGAGGGCAAAAGAATTGGTTACGTAAAACAGTTTGAAGTTCATGATAAAGCATGTAAAACAACAGTTTTTGATTATTTAAATGAGTATTTTGTAAAATTATTAAAAGAAACTGAAGATACATGTGCTATGATGGCTGAAGCTGAAAATATGGATGAGTTATTTGAAAAATATCAAAATCTTTTGGATGAGTATCTAGCACTTGATGGAGAACACTCATCTACAAATATTTATAAAGCTTTAAAAGATGCTGATTTATTTGAAAAATGTGATTTGCCAATTAAAGATATTTCAGGTGGAGAGTTTAAATTAGTTCAGGTAATAAAGGCTATGCTTATGAAACCGGATTTGTTGATAATGGATGAGCCTGATGTTTTTTTGGATTTTAAGAATTTAAATGGTTTAGTAGAATTAATCAAAACATACCCAAAAACAATGTTAGTAATTACACATAACAGATTTTTATTGAATCATTGTTTCAATCAGATTTTACAGATTGAGAATTGTGAAGTGCAACAGTTTGTTGGTAATTTTATCGAATATAATTTGATGAGATTAGAAACAAAATTAGAAAACAGACAAATTGAAAAACAGCAAGATGAAGAGATAGAAAAAAATGAGCAGATGGTTAAAAAATTAAGAGCCACTGCAACAGTGATTGATTCAGCTTCGCGTGGAAGACAGTTAAAGGCTAGAGTTAGTTATCTAGAAAGATTAAAAATGAATAAAATCAAGTCACCATTTTTAGAGACACCAGTGTATGATATTCAAATAGAACCTACTGAATCATTAGAAGAGGATGAAGTAGCAATTAAAGTTTCTGATTTTGGAGTGGCGTTTGAGGAAACATTATTAGAAAAAGTAGATTTCGATATAAAAGGAGAGGAAAAAGTTGCAATTGTTGGAGCTAATGGAACAGGAAAAACAACTCTTCTTAGCCGAATAATGGAAGTCGCAAATCAAAAAAGTAAAAATGTAGAAAGTAAAAACGGTGAAAACTCAAATAAAAATTTCGATGGAAGTATTGAATTTTCACCAAATGCGATGATTTCTATTTTGTCTCAAACAAGGGATGATTTACAAGAATCAGAGGATGCCAAGAAGATGTCTGGTGGCGAGAAAAATATGAGCCAGGTTAAAGAAGTTACATCTAAAAAGCCTAATGTTTTAATTTTAGATGAACCAACAAGTCACCTTGATATATATGCACAAGAGTCATTAGAAAAGGCTTTAAAGGAATATAATGGAGCTGTGTTATTTGTGTCGCACGATTTTTATACTATAGCAACATTAGCTGATAGAGTTTTATTGGTTGAAAATAATTCGATTCGTCAAATGAGCAATAGAGCATTTAGAAAAATGATTTATTCTAAGCATTTTAATAAGGACTATTTATTGCTTGAACAAAAGAAAAAAGAAGTAGAAAGACGAATTGAACAGCATTTATTAAAGGATGAGTTTTCTAAAGCACAGAAATTGTGTGATGAGTTAGAAGACATAACAGCTGAGATGACTGAAATCAGATAGAGAAATAATATAAATCTGCTTAGAGGAAAAGTCTACCAGGTTGTTATTTTAGGGGGAATGATGTTTGAAGGAAGTGAATAGTAACGTAAGAAAAATATTTTTTTTCATAGAAGCTTTATTTGTAACGATCATTTTTTTCTTGATGATTTTTTCGAATATCTATAAAAACTGTGATAACTGCAGTAGTCGATATACTGCTAAAGAAGTTGAAACTATTGAACCTAAAAAGGTCAAGATTACAGAAAACGAAAAAATCTATATATTTGATAGAGATGAAATAATAAAAAAAGGAAATATGATTTCTTTTTTTACAAATAGACTAGAGGTTGATGCGTATGTAGATGGTGAACATATATACTGTTGTCACAAGGTGAACTCTAGATATGGTAACACAACTGGAAATATGTGGAATAGAATTGTTATAGAGCGCAATATAAAAAATGATGTTTATGTTTATATTAAACCTGAAGATAGAATTAATGTTAATAAAGATGTGAGTTTTTCTATTGGAGATGAGTCTAAAACTATAAAAAGTTTTTTAGCAAAGTATTTTGTTGAACTTATTTTTTCAATAGTTGTAATAATAATCGGTTTATATATGTGTGCAAATTGCGTGTTTGCTTCGGTTGAACTAGAACAAAGTGATGGTGCGATTTATTGTGGTATAGTTTTGGTTTTATTAGGAATCTGGGCTGTAAACGAATCCCATATTGTAACGATGTTTTATCAAAATAGTGTTGCAAGGTACTTTATAAGTTACGTAGAAATTATATTGATTCCGTATCCGTTATTATTATTTTTTAGTAAATATTACAATCGAAGAAATGAGATAGTGCATACTTTTGTTGGCATTGGATATGTGGTAAATATTGTTTTTGCATTGCTCTTTCAGGTTACAGGAATTTTGCAGTTGCATCAAAGTGTTGTGGTGACTCACTTCTTTTACGTTGTTGTAGTGATTGATTTGCTATATACGGGAATTTTAAATATTCAACAAAATATTAGACATAAAAGAGAGAATATAAGACAGATATTTGAGATAGTTTTTTTGTTTTTAAGTATAGTTAGTATTTTGTTTATATACTATTTTATAAGCTTGGATTCATATATGATAGCTATTTCAATGATAATAATAGTCAGTGCTACAATCTGGGGAAAACTTGCAAATAACAGGTCTAAAATGCTAGATGAACGTCATCGACTAGAATATTACTACAATTTAGCAGAGAAAGATGTTTTGACAGGGTTAAAAAATAGAAATTCATTTGAAAGATGGATGAAAGAACGTCAAAGAAAGATTAATGTCACTATCATTACATATGATTTAAATGATTTAAAGAAAACCAACGATTCGTATGGACACCAAGAGGGAGACAAATATATTATTGAAGCTGCAAAGATAATCGATGCTGTTTTTAATGAAATTGGTGTGAGTTACAGGATTGGTGGAGATGAATTTTGTACAATTATAACTAATAAACTAGAAATTCCTATTAGTAAATATGTTAATTCCATTAAACATCTTCAAGACAAGTATAATCAGACAGAACCGTCTCGAGTGATGAATATAGCGATAGGATATGCAATTTACGATAAAAAAATTGATAATACACTAGAAGACACAAGGGATAGAGCAGATGCTATGATGTATGAGAATAAGCAAAAAATAAAAAGTTTTTTGAACACAGACGATGATGATTTTGATGTGAAAGATGACAATGATACAAATGAAGATTATAAGAAAGAGTGAGACTAATACTATAAGACTAGAAAATGTTGGATGAAACAAAAGTTGTCTAAAACTCTAAAAGATTAAAAAAATAAAGGTAACTCTTTGATAAAAATGAGGTGATTCCTCAAATAACAAAAGAGTTACCTTTTTATTTTAGATTAGTAATTTTATTTATTTTTTGAATATGCATATTCGAGTAATCTATTATCTATACTATCGATTTCTGCGAATACAACTTCATCAGTTTTTACTTCAAGTATTTCAAGCATTTTAGCTGATGATATATCAACACATTCTAAAGTAAACTTATCGTTTTCAATTGATTTAATAAATCCTGTATCTAGTTCTTCTTCATCATTTCTCATAATAGTAATGAGTAAATTTTTTTGATTAGCTAATTTAAGTAAATCATTAATATTTACAGAGAGTTCAGAATATGTAAGAGTAGGATGGTTATCATTTTCTATTTTTCCAACCTTTCTTTGTTTTTTGAAATTAAATTGCATTAAATCATTATTTTTCGACCTCAAGTATATCAAGTGTATGAGCTCCAGCACCAAGTAAATCAGGTCTCTCACAAGTTGCCAATTGATATTGAATAAATAAATCAACCTCTTCTTCTGTTAGTTTATTCAAATATTGACGCAATACGTTAGATGAGCCATCTGGAGATATAATTAAATCTCTTTTTAATTTTACTATCTCGTTTAGTTCATTAATATCTTCAATTCTTACATAGCTGTATAATTCATTGGCGTTTTCCTTGCAATGAAAATTTTCATCTAATTTGCCAGATTTAATGCTTTCTCCGAGGTTTCCTTCTTTTACCCCGAAAAACAAAACAGCATAATCATTCATTACATATGACACAAAAATATTTGCCCCGTTTTTGGCAACTCTTTTGGCTTCATTTAATGCCTGAATTTTTTCTTCTTTTTTAAGTAAATGGTACATAGGTCCTAGAACTAGAATGATATCAAAGAAATTGTCTTCATATTTCTTTAATTTTAAGGCATTTCCCTGTATTGCCTTTACCTTGCTTCCTTTTGATTTTAATATGCCCAAATTGTATTTTACCAATTCAACAGCATATACATCGTATCCTTCTTCGGAGAGTGGAACGCAATATCGGCCGGTACCTGCTCCAATTTCAAGAATCTTCAAGTCTTCTTTTTTCATATTGTTTTTTTGCAAATATGCATCAATATATTTATGAATATATGTCATCGAAACTTCATATTCTATTCTGCCGTAGCGAGAATTAAGTCTTTTTTCTTCATTGAATTTATTATAATATTTTTCCAAATCGGTCATATGATTCTAATTTCTCCTATCTAAAGTATTTATAGTTCTATAATTTTATTATTTATCTAATTGCACATAACAACTATTATAATACATATTTTGTGGAGTGTATATTTGATTTTTGTTTATTTTATATTTTAAATTTGTAGTTTGGTAATTCAATTACCGATATGAAATAGCGGCATTTACTTGTGTGAGACTTCACTATAAGGGCATAATGTGATAGACTAGAAGTGAGAAGAGTTTCTAAGAAGAGATTTTATTTTAATAGAATATATTTTGAAAAAATGTCGATAAATATAACATAGGAAATTTTGTTTTTTAAATTAGTTTTTGTTTAGAAGGAAAAACATAAGTAAAAATTATGTTAATAACAAGGAGGTTTTCCATGTTTTGGAAAGATAAAAGACTTGTAAATTCTATAAAACCTAAAAGTGCAAGGGGGACGAATGCGGAAAAACAAGATCCTGCCGATGGTTTTATGAGTTATTATGAGATGGATATGGCAGCACAGCAATTATATGGTGCAGACGGTAAACTACCCCCATTAAAAGAAGTTAGTGGATATATGGTTAGACCAGGATATTACAGAATGTTAGGTGCAACAGAAACACCTTTTGGGGTCAGCTTTACAATTAATTCTCATAGTGCTACAAGTTGTACTTTGTTACTTTTTAAACCTAGAGAAAGCGAACCTTATGCGGAAATAGAGTTTCCGCAGAATTGTCATATTGGTAATACGTATTCAATGCTTGTATATGGGTTGAAAATAGATGAGTTTGAGTATGCGTATAGATTTGATGGACCATATAAACCAGAAGTGGGCAAGATTTTTGATGCAAAAAAGGTACTTCTTGATCCATACGCAAAGGCTGTAACAGGTCAGAGAAACTGGGGAGAATCAGAGGATGGCGGTAAGCCATTTACATATAAGGCGCGTGTAGTTAAAAACAATTTTGACTGGAGAGATGTAAAACAATTAGAATTGCCATTTGAAGATTTAGTTATTTATGAGATGCACGTAAGAGGTTTTACAAAAGATAAATCTTCGGGAGTTCATGCAAATGGAACATTTCAGGGAATTAGAGAAAAAATTCCATATTTAAAAGAATTAGGAATTAATGCAATAGAGTTAATGCCAGTGTTTGAGTTTGATGAAATGGAAAGTGCAAGAGTGGTTGATGGTGTTCAATTATATAATTATTGGGGCTACAATACAGTATGTTTTTTTGCACCAAACACAAGTTATGCTTATAAACGAGAACATAATCATGAAGGTGAAGAACTAAAAAGATTAATTTACGATTTGAAGAGAAATGGAATAGAAGTAATTCTAGATGTTGTATTTAATCATACAGCAGAAGGTAATGAAAAAGGACCTTGTTTTTCTTTTAAAGGAATAGATAATGATGTATACTATATGCTAACACCCGATGGATATTATTACAATTTCAGTGGTTGTGGAAACGTATTGAATTGTAATCATCCGATTGTAAGACGTTTTATAATAGATTGTTTAAGACACTGGGTTGTTGAATATAGGGTTGACGGATTTAGATTTGATTTGGCATCAATTTTAAGTAGAGATCAAAATGGAGCACCAATGGCTAATCCTCCTATTCTTGAGGAGATGGCGTTTGATGCTGTTTTGGGAAAAGTAAAATTGATTGCTGAAGCTTGGGATGCAGGTGGTTTATACCAGGTTGGTAGTTTCCCTTCATGGAGTAGATGGGCTGAATGGAATGGAAAATATAGAGATGATATGAGAAGATTTCTAAAAGGTGATCCTGGAACAGCTCAAGATGCAATTAACAGAATAACTGGTTCAAAAGATTTATATGATCCTAAGTATCGTGGAAATAGTGCATCAGTGAATTTCTTAACTTGTCATGATGGTTTTACATTGTATGATTTATATTCGTACAATGTGAAACATAATGAGAAAAATGGATGGGATAATACGGATGGTGACAATAATGGAAATAGTTGGAATTGCGGAGTTGAGGGCGAGACTAGCAATCCTGTAATTCAGGGACTTAGATTAAGATTAGTAAAAAATGCTTTTGCAACGTTACTATGCAGTAGAGGACCAGCTATGTTTTTTGCAGGGGACGAATTCTGTAATACGCAATTCGGTAATAATAATGCATATTGTCAGGATAATATTATTTCATGGCTTGATTGGAATCGCTTAGATGAATATAGAGAAATACATGATTTTGTAAAATATATGATTAGATTCAGAAAGGAACATGCCGTACTTAGAAAATCAACCAAGCCAGCTAAATCATCACTACCAGAGATTAGTATTCATAATGGTTATCCTTATAAATCACAAACCGATTATGATACACACATGATAGGTGTAATGTATGCGGGACGCGATGAAGAGGATACGAAAGATGATATAATTTTTGTTTCAATAAATACATATTGGGAGCCTCTTACCATGCAACTTCCAGAGTTACCATATGCGTATGAATGGAAAGTCGTAGTTAATACATATTGCGAGTATAAAGATGGAGTAGATATAGAGGCGTTTACAGAAATATATGGACCAAACACGATAAGAGTTCCAGCAAGGACAGTGATTATTCTTACAGCAGAAAAGATTTAATACTAATATAATTGCAAGGAAAAGCAATTGCAAAAAACATAATAGTAAACTGATGCCATTTTAAAATATAAATAGCTCTGCCTACCGAAAAACAATGAAAAAATCGGTGGGCAGAGTTTTTTGTTATAAAAAACATGTAAGAGATCTTTTGGGTGGAAGTGTGTAGAAATGGAGGTATTCATGTGATATTATTTTTATAGTATCATAAAGAGATGGTATATAGCCGACGAAGACGACAAATGACATTTAAAAATGGACATAACGCAATCCAATCACCAATAGCATCAAAAGGAGGAAGCAGCAATGGTATACCAATGTTTGATAGTTGAAGACGAGATAGAATTAGCTGAGGCTACAGCAGAGTATTTTAATATGTTTGAGATTAAATCAGCTTTTGTAGAGAATGGAAAAGCTTGTTTTGATTTTTTAGAAAAAAATGAAGTTAAAATATTGCTTTTAGATATAAATTTAAAAGAAGAAAATGGAGTAGATATTTGTAGAAAAGTTAGGGAAAAATATGATTTTCCAATAATTTTTATTAGTGCAAGACAAAAGGATGATGATATATTAGTGGCTCTAAGTTCGGGCGGAGATGATTATGTAAAAAAACCTTATTCACTTAGTATACTTATGGCAAAGGTTAAAGCAATATTAAGAAGACTTGACTTAAATAAAAAAATTGAGTTAGATTCAAATGGTAAGAGTATAGAAGAAAAAAACTTGGGCTCAAAAAACATGCCAGAAAATAGTATAGAACAAGAAATCCCTTTTTTGAAGTTAAATAATAAGACTTTTATGGTGGAATACGGAGAAAAAAATGTGGTATTAAAAGCGAGAGAGTTTGCACTATTAGAGGAGTTATATAAACACAAGGGTGAAATCGTTACAAAAGAAGAATTATTTGAAAACGTATGGCACGATGGATTTTATAGTGATAGCACGCTTAATGTACATATCAGAAGGCTTAGAGAAAAGCTAGAAGAAGATCCTAGCAATCCTAAACTTATAAAAACTATTTGGGGAACGGGGTATCAATTAGATATATGAAAATAAAAAAATTAGCAATAATAATTTTGTCAGTAATAATACTTTCATTGCTATGGATAGTCTATTCGATTTTTCAATTTAAGGAACCGGAGACGAATCTAAATGATATTAATGAAAAATATCATTTAGTCCTTGAAAAGTATGAAAAGAAAAACATAGTATCTGATAATAAAACATATAGAATTATTTTTAAAAGTGATGAAGGTTATGAAAAAGAGCTTTATAATGCTTACAAGAATAGTGATTTTGTTACAGAATTTGATTTAAAAAACAATAAAAGCGGGTCGATTATATGGCGGAAAAATAAGAATTATATTGTAAAGTTTAAAAAAGATTTAATAAAAAAATCCCTATTTATGTGGGGAGTTATTTCAGTAGCCTTTTTAACTTTGTTTTTATACATTTGGAAAGGAATTTTAAGCCCATACAAAGAACTCGAAAATTATACAAGCGAAATATCAAAGTTAAATCTAGATATAAGACTTCCTATTCATAAGCTTAATCCCTTTGGAAAAGTTACAGAAAGCTTTGATATTATGAGGGAGGAGTTAAAAAAATCAAAACGTAGAGAATATGAAGCAAACGTTGCTAAAAAAGAACTTGTAGCAGAACTTAGTCATGATGTAAAGACTCCAATTTCAACAATTAAGGCAGTTACAGAAGTTTTGCAGATTCAGGAGGATAATCCTAAAAAACTTGAAAAATTAAAAACCATCGAAAAAAAAGCAGATACAATTAATGAATTAATCAATAACCTTTTCCATGCAACCTTAGAAGAATTAGAAGAGCTAGATGTTGAGGCAAATTTGACGGATTCTAGAAAACTATCACATTTTTTAGATGAGTTAAGGATTTTTGGCGAAATAGAAGAAGAAAACTCGGTTCCAGAATGTTTGGTTTATATGGATGAATTAAGGATGGAACAGGTCATTACTAACATAATTTATAATTCATATAAGTATGCAAACACAGTTATTAAAGTAAAATATGAAGAAAAAGACTCAGAAATAGTAATGACAATTCGTGATTTTGGAGAGGGAGTTTTGGAAGAAGAGTTACCACTTTTGACCCAGAAATATTACAGAGGAAGCAATGCAAAAGAGTCTAAAGATGTTGGTGCGGGTCTTGGAATGTATCTTGTCAAATACTTTATGGAAAAACAAGGTGGTGGAGTAGAAATCTTTTGTGATAATGGATTTGTGGTAGAACTTCATATAATGAAAAATAAGATTTAAAAACAAAATGGATTAAACTTCAGTATTAAAAATGTAAGAAACAGTTAAGGAATATGCAAGTTTGACGTAAAGATTTGCAAAAAAAAGTGCTGTATTATTAAGGCGTACCTAAGAAGTAGTGCAAAAAATAAGAATAAAAAATAAACTAACAAGGAAATGAAATTTCCAAAAAGAAAAATTGATAATATAAGCATTTTTTAGATGCAAAATTTAGGAGGTCAAAATGTCAGAGTTAATTATAGCAAAAGATTTATGCAAAACATTTTCAAATGATTCTGTGCAACAACATGTGCTCAAAAATTTGAATCTTGAAATACATAAGGGTGAATTTTTGGTCATAATGGGGAATTCAGGTTCGGGAAAATCAACATTATTGTATTCTCTATCAGGAATGGATCGCCCAACATTAGGAAAAATAATATATGAAGGAGAAGAAATACAGAATTATTCAGATGAAAAATTATGTGTTTTTAGAGGAAAGAATACAGGATTTGTTTTTCAACAAAATTTTTTAAATGATACATTAACTGCAATTGATAATGTTATGGTTTGTGGACTTTTAACACACAAAAATAGGAAAAAATTAGCAGAAAAATGTAAAGAGCTTTTGCTAAAGGTAGGAATTACAGAAGAGGATTTTAACAAATTTCCAAGTCAACTTTCAGGTGGACAAAAGCAAAGAGTGGCAGTAGTAAGAGGCATAATCAACAATCCCCAAGTTCTTTTTGCAGATGAACCAACAGGAGCATTAAATTCAGACAACACAGAAAAGTTACTTGATATTTTAACAAAGATGAACGAAAAAGGTCAAACAATTGTTATGGTAACGCATAGTATAGAGGCCGCTAGAAGAGGGGATAGAGTTATGTACTTAGAAGATGGAGTTATAAGAGATTCGATTTCTCTTGGAAAGTTTACCAGCAGAGACAGTAGCTCTAACCAGAAACTAAATCATTTCTTAGAAGAAATGGGGTGGTAATATGTATTCAAATTTGTTTTTAATAAAAGCTAATATAAAAAGACAAAAAGCAGATATTGTAGTATTTATTACACTTGTGATGCTCTCAACGATGCTTATGCTTGTGAGCTTATCAATGATTTTTACAATGGGAAAAGTAGTAGACAGCCATTTTAAAGATATAAATGGGGCAGAAGTTGTAATTTCGCTTAATGAGCGTGCAAAAAATGTAACACAAGAAGTTGTAAAAAAAGATAAACGAATAAAAGACTGTGAAGCTGTTAAAAGATTACTTGCGAATGCAAAATACAAGGAAAAATCTGATAAGCAGTGGAGTGACTTTACTTTTGCTATTCAATCCTATAAGGAAAAAAGGACAATTAATAAGGTATATAAGTTTCCTAATTCATATGAAAAAAATGATGCTTTATTGCCTTATTATCTTCATGGTCATTATAAAATTGGTTCAACAATTCAGCTTAAAATAAACGAAAACAAATATAATTTTCGTGTGGCTGGTTATACTCAAGATCCAATGTATTCAACACCTTTAAATGTTACAGTTTATAATATTTACATTTCAGAAGATATGATGAAAACAATGGCCAAAAATCAGGAAGTTGCCTCGCAGGTTAAATATAATATTATTTTAAAAAATAAATACTATAAAGACAAAGTTGAAGATGATATTTCTGATAAAATTAATAAAAAAACAGGTAGTGTAGTAGATGGACAAAAAATATCAATAGAGGCAATAGGCTGGTACAGTGGAATGAAAGGCGGTTGCATGTTCATGCCAAAATTGGCTCTTGCAGTATTATTTATTTTTTCCATAATGGTCTTAGTGATTTCGGCAATAGTTATATCTTTTGCTATCAGAAACTTTATTGAAAAAAACATGAGAGATATTGGACTATTGATGGCGTCAGGGTATAAAATATCTAAATTAAGACAGATTATTGTATCTGAAATTGGACTTGTGACTTTAGTTGGTACAATAATTGGAGTGATATTTGGAAAACTTCTATATAGTAATGCAGGAAGATTGATGGAAGATGTTCTTGGGCTTGAGTGGAACCAAGGGTTAGATGTTAAAAATGTGTTTATAATTGCTTTTGCTATTTTTGTTTTTTCATGTGGAATAGCTTATGGAGGTTCACGAAGGTTCAAAAAAATCACGGTGTTAACTGCGCTAAGGGGTGGAATTAATACACACAATTATAAGAAGAATTACTTTCCTTTGATAACAACAAGACTACCAATTAATTTAACACTTTCGTTGAAGAATGTTTTTTCATCAGGGAAAAAAACAATCGGAATGTTTGTAATGATGGCGATAATGGCGATTATTATGCAAACAGCGTACGGAATTTATTATAATTTTGGAAATAATCAGGAAAGAATTCTTGAATTTGCGGGAACAGAAGGCGGTACAATTGGCGTTTATGGTGATGAATCGTTAAAAGATAAACTTGAAAAAATACCGCATGTTAAGGCTATGCATGGTAGGTATGGAAATGTTTCATGTTTTTTCCAAAGTACACAGGAAGAACAAAAGAAGGGAAAAAGTAAGGTAAGTAGCAATGCAAACTGTCAAAAAAATAGAAAAGGAAGCATCGTTAGCACTTTTATTTTCCAAGATTTATCGAAACTTAGATACTGTAATATTGTTGAAGGAAGAATCAGCAAATATGAAAACGAGATAATTATTGGTGGCGGTGTAGCAGAAGATTTAGGAATTAAAGCAGGTGATACGATAGAAGTTGCATTGACAAGAGAAAGCCCTAAGAAAACCTTTATTGTTACTGGCATCTATCAACAAATCAACAATATGGGGCGTACAGTTATGATGAACAAAAATGCATACGAACGTTTAAATCCAGATGAAACTAAATGGAAAGAAGAAGTCCTATATACGATATATGCCGCAGATGAAAAAAACTATCAAGATATGAGAAAAGAAGTTTTGAAAGTTTATCCAGAAGGCAAAAACAAAATAGATAACTTTGAAAAAATGGCAGCAGAAACAACTGATGTTGTAAGTAATGTTTTAATTAAACTTAGTATTGTGATTTCTATAATAACTGCTTTTATAGTTATGTTTGTTGAGGGACTTTTAATTCATTCGAAAGTAGTCATTGAGTGGAAAAATCTAGGCTTAAACAAAGCTTTGGGATTTACATCAAAAAAATTGATTTTACAAATGGTTATGTCAAACGTACCAATAATCTTTGTGGGTTCATTATTTGGTGTAGTTGTTTCAAAATCTCTAGCCTGTCAATTCTTGACAATGGGAATGTCGTCATTTGGAATGAAAAGCGTAAAAATGGAGTTTGGCATTGGAGGAATGATTTTGACAATGGCCATAATTATATTTTGCGCAATACTCAGTGCAGTAGCAACATCAATTAGAATTAGAAAAGCTAATCCAGTTGATATGCTTGTGAAGTATGGTGAATCTTAAATAGAACCGGAATGTATGTCTAGAGGAATGAATTAGGAAACGAAGACTGACATGTAAATAAGAGAAAAGTCATAGGAAAATGCCAAACCGCAAATGCCTATGGCTTTTTTTATTTTAATCACCAAATACTAAATCACCGTAGAGAGTTAAATCCATCCACCATCTAATGTAACAATTTGACCGGTTAGATATTCGTTGCCAGTTGCAAGTTGAAGTGCAAGGTGAGCGACTTCTTCAGGTTTTCCAAAACGTCCGGCTGGTATTTCATCAGCAAGTTCTTGTCGTTCTTCCTCACTAAAACATGAATTCATAGATGTATCAATGCATCCACAAGCGATAGCGTTAACTTGAATATTGGAAGGAGCTAATTCTTTTCCAAGAGCTTTGGTAAATGAATTGATGCCACCTTTACATGCAGAGTATGCTACTTCACAAGAAGCACCAACATTACCCCAAACGGAAGAAATGTTGATGATTTTTCCAGAGTGTTTTTTAATCATTTCAGGAATAATACATTTTGAAGTGAAAAAAACAGAGGATAGGTTAGTGTTTATAATGTTGTTCCACTCAGTAATGGACATATCTGACAATAAACCTATGTGAGAAATTCCTGCATTATTTATAAGAACATTAACGTGACCGAAACGTTGAATTGTTTTTTCTATCATGCTTTCAACAAAAGAAAAATCACCTACATTTCCAATTGATGTTATGACATCAACATGGTAATTATCTTGGATATGTTTTTGTAAGCTATAAAGGTCTTCTTTTGAATTTCGGCAACATAGACTTAAATTGTATCCGTTTTTTGCAAATTCAATTGCAAGAGAAGCGCCTATTCCTCTTGAAGCGCCTGTAATTAAAACAATTTTTGACATTTATTATTCTCCAATCTTTTAAGATTATTATTTAATTTTTTAGTAATCTATAAATAATATAGCATATTTTTTGAAATTAGTCCTGTTAGTCAGCCGTTTAGCCTATTATAAAAAATAAAAATGTATTACAAAAAGAACATAAAAAAATTGTAAAACATAGCCAAAAGTTTTAAAATTAAATCGATAGAAAAAAAATATATTTTGCGGGAGCTCGTAGGCGGGCTGAGAGGAAGAAATTATCTTCGACCGATAAACCTGATTTGGGTAATGCCAACGTAGGGATGAATATTCTGCCATTAGTTCTCGTAAAAGGAATCGAGGTGTAAATGGAAAAAAAGTTAAAAGAAAACAAAATTACAAATTACATTGTTGAAGTTATAAACAATTCTAAAAAAAATCAGTTAGTTAATCAACTGAATCTATATGCTGTAACAGATAGCATGTGGACAAGAGAAAACAGGACACTTGCCAATCAGGTAAAAGAAGCCATAGAAAATGGTGTTACGATGATACAATATCGTGAAAAAAATTTATCCCAGGATGAAAAAAAAGAAGAGGCAAAAGAATTGCTTGATATTTGCCATAAAAAATCTATACCTTTTTTGATCGATGATGATGTTTATCTTGCAAAAGAGATAGATGCTGATGGAGTTCATCTAGGCCAAAAGGATATGTCGCCAGTCAAGGCAAGACAGATATTAGGTGCAGATAAAATAATAGGTGTTACAGCAAAAACTGTAGAACAGGCGTTAAAAGCACAGTCAGAAGGAGCAAATTATCTTGGCTGTGGAGCAGCATTTGTGACTTCTACCAAAAAGGATACATATGTAATCTCTCATAATGTTTTAAAAGAAATCTGTAGTAAAGTAAGTATTCCGGTTGTTGCAATAGGTGGAATAAATGAAAAAAACGGAATGAATCTTATAGGAACTGGTATTTGTGGAATAGCTGTAGTTGGCGCAGTTTTTGCCTCTGAAAATATTGCTGAATCTGTAAAAAAATTAAAAAACATAACAAAACAATTCACGAGAAAAACCAAAACAGTTTTAACAATTGCCGGAAGTGATTCAAGTGGAGGAGCAGGAATTCAGGCAGATTTAAAAACAATGAATGCAAATAAAGTTTATGGAATGAGTGCAATTACAGCAATTACTGCACAAAATACAACGGGTGTAAGTATGATAAATAATGTGACACCAGAACTTTTGGATGCGCAGTTAGAATCGATTTTTACAGATATTTATCCGGATTCGATAAAAATTGGAATGATTTCAGATAAAGAGCAGGTAAGAGTTATTTCTGAAAAACTAAAAAAATATGAAGCAAAAAATATAGTTCTTGATCCTGTTATGGTTGCAACAAGTGGTGCAAATTTATCGGAAGACGAAACAATTAACGAGGCAAAAAAATTACTTTATCCACTTGCAACAGTTATAACACCTAATATTCCAGAGGCTGAAATCTTGGCAGAACAAGAAATAAAAAACAGTTGTGATATGGAAAAAGCAGCAGAAATAATAGCAAATAAATACGGATGTTCTGTTTTGTTAAAAGGTGGGCATTGTGTAAATGATGCTAATGATTTTTTGTGTGAGATTAGTGGTACAGAAAGTAAAACATCAGATGATATAGTAAGTAAGAAGTCGTGTAAAGCACAGTATCAATTCAAAAAAAACTGGATTAATGCAGATAGAATCAATAATCAAAACACACATGGAACAGGATGCACATTGTCAAGTGCAATTGCTTCAAATCTAGCAAAGGGTTATGATTTAAAGAATTCTATAATTCATGCAAAAAAATATATAGAAAAAGCCATAGGAGCTAACCTTGATTTAGGTGAAGGCAGCGGTCCCATGGCACATTTTGTAACTGAATTGTAGTTATTTTTTAGTGTTTTTACTATGGTATTTGTTATAAGTAGAGATAATTGCGTCGCTGATTGCTTTTGCATAAGCTTTTGTGTTGCTATCAAAATATTTATTATCTGTGCTATTATTTAAAAAACCAAGTTCCAACAGACAAGCTGGTGTGGTAGTATTCCTAAGGACGAAATAGTCTTCATTAGGATTTTTTTGTGAACCTGTTTTAACATTTCGATCCTTACTGACACCAACATCTACCATGCCAGTATGAATGTTGTTAGCAAGTTCTTTTGCTTCATCACAAGCATCACTGGCCAGCCAGGTTTCGTAACCATTTCCGTTACCGCAATTTCTATGGAGTGAAATAAAATAATCACATTTTTTAGAAGAACATATATCAACGCGTTCTTGTAAAGTAAGATAGTTATCTTTTGAACGAGTCATAACGACTTTAATACCTTGAGATTTTAAATATTTTTGAATTTCAAGTGCAAGTTTTAGAGTATCATTTTTTTCACTTCTTTTTCTTCTGTTGCAACCACGGTCTTTTCCACCGTGTCCGGCATCAATACATACAACTAAAGTGCCATCATTTACAATTTCTTGTTTTCGTGGCTGATTAGATGATGAATCATTACCATTATTGCTTTTGCTATTAGAAACAGTTGATGAATGAGAGACAGTTGTGTCATTATCTGTAAATGATTCATCATTGTACATGACAATATCTTTGGTGTTGGCTTTGAGTCGTGCCTGGTTTCCAAATTTGGAACTTATGAATGAATACGAAAAATAAAGAACAAGTGCAATAATAATTGTCCAAAAACCATAATAAATCATATATACACTAGCACGTAAAATTTTTCTTTTGCGTTGTCTTAATTTTTTTTCTTTTAAATATTCACTGTGTGTACGTTTCCCTTTTTCCATGTTATACTTCCTTCTTTATATTGATAAAAAAAATATTGTACAAATCTCTAATATTTATTTTAATGAATTTGTGGAATTAATACAAGAAAAAGAATAATAAAAATATAGAAAAAAGAAGTATAAAAAGGGAGTTGCTTCACTATCGGAGGCGATAGCGAAGCAACGATTTTTGAACATACTATTATTTTTTTCACGCATCATTACGTGAACATTCTACCTATATTGTTTTACATTACGCTATTAAGTTTTTCTTTTAAGTTTAATAACTTAAAACTATAAAAAATTAAAAAAACGACCTTAAAAAAAATGAACACGTTTTGGTTACTTTTGTGTAACCTTAATCTTAGAATATTATAAAATTAAAGTATAGTACCGCTTTCGTATTTACGAAGAACATCGCAAACACTTTATTAGAAAAAAATTATTTTGTTTTTACTAAGCTGTCCACCATCATTTGAATCGCCAACTTGAATTTATTAATCGCGGAGACTATTCACAATGATAAAAACAATGTGATGACTCAAATGGAATTATGTCATCATTAAGTTTTTTGGATTCTAAATATTTTCTACACTATGATAGTGATTTATTAAAAAAAGCATCAATAGTAGATAATATCACATCCGGCGGTAGAGATTTTAATAAGTATTTTTCCGGCTTGAATGCCGCCGCCGTCTTGACGCTTTCAGAATCTTGCTTAGCTGTCAAAAACATTACCGGAATAGATTTTGTTAGGGCATTTTCTCTTAACAAATTAAAAACTTCCGGACCAGATAATTCTGGCATTTCATAATCTAATAAGATTAAGTTGACAGGTATGTTTTTTAAAAACTTAATCGCATCGTTACCTGAATTGACGATAAAAGTCTGATATCGTTGCGATAGCAAGTTTCTCATCGATCTTAACATTGCGATGTCATCATCGACTATTAAAATCTTTTTGGTTTTAATATCCTCAACTTGTGCCTCGTAGATTTTATCTAATTCATGTTCTAAATCCATCACATTTATAGGTCTTACAAAGTCTTTGGATATTTTATTTTTAGGAATGATAAAAAATGCGTCCTGCAAATCATTTTTACTTCCTAGTAAAATTATCTTTACATGATGTGTATCGTACAACTCTGACAAATACTTTAGAGCTGCTGTAGAAATATCATCAATTTCTTTTAAATACACCAGACAGGCTTTTGGTAGAAGCTTTTGTTGTTCTAAGTCCATAAGACTTCTAAGCGATAAATCCACTATATTGAACTCATATCCCTTAGAGGATAACTCACTGACTAATGCATTTACCATAAAGCTTTTCGAATCACCTAAAATAAGAATTTTTCTTGCCATGTCAATTCTTCCTATCTTTTAGAATTTTAATTGCTTCATCACGCTTTACAAACAAAATGCAATCTGAGAGCTCTTTAAAAAACGTTTCCTCGTTTTCTGGAAGTTTATATTTTTCTAGTGAATTGAGGATGTTTTCAGCGATTGTAAAATCAAAAGCTTCTAAGCATTCTAAAATATCATTGTAAGCATTGTTTAAATCAGAAACGGAAATTGATTCCTTTACGGATTCATCAATTTTAGGACAAAGCACAGATAATTTATCTATGTAGCTTTCTAATTCCACAATCATTGCTGGAGAGAGTTCTTTAATTTTATCTATGTTTCCCTCGTTTCCATAATTTTCTAGTTTTAAAGCTTTATGAGACAGTTCCATTGCACCTATGAGTCGGGCTGAACTCTTAAGAGCATGAACTTTTATTGTATAATTTTCGATATCTTCGTTATCAAGGTATTCTGTTAACTCTTTGGCTAAAGAAGGTATTGTTTTATAAAAAGTTTTCGTGCTTTCGAGCCACAGTTCCACGGTGCCACAATTTTTTTGAGCCTCATCAAATGATATACCATCTACAATGTTCTCATATACTTCACCTATGGTATCGGTACTGATTGTCGATTGCTTTATATTAGAAAGTGAATTATTTTTAGTGTTTTCATAATTTTCATATCCGATATCATCAGGATAAATTATTTTTGAGTTATCTAGATGCTGAATAATTACATTCTCAAGTCGAGCCGTATTTATAGGTTTGGAGAGGTAATCAACAAAACCTTCGCTTATATATTGTTCTTTAGCTCCCTGAATTACATTTGCGGTTAAAATAATGCACGGGGTGTCCTTACACAGGTGAGGGAAAGTGTCCATTTGATGCAAGGCTTCAACACCATCCATAATAGGCATCCTGTGATCAATAAATATTAAATCATAATGTTTCTTAGTAATCATAGTTAACATTTCCATTCCGCTTGTTGCGGTATCAATTTGAATTTTTGTGCTTTTTAATAAGCCTTTTAGAACTACTAAATTCATTTCTGTATCGTCAACAGCAAGAATAGTAGCAAAAGGAGCCTGAATTTGAATTTTGTATAAATCATCGGTCTTAGTTGCATAATTAATATAGGACTCTCCAATTGGTTCAGGATCGATGATACGTTGCGCAAGTTTAAAAGAAAACTCACTACCTTGATTGTAAACACTTTTGACTTCTAAGCTAGAATTCATAAGAGCAAGTAATCTAGAAACAATAGTAATTCCAAGACCACTGCCTTCAATTGTTCGGTTTCTTTTTTCTTCAAGTCTTTCGAAAGGTGAAAATAGTTTTTCCATATCGCTTTTTTTCATACCTATTCCGCTGTCTTTTATTGAGACATGGAGAGTAGTTGTGATTTCGTCACGTTCTATTGTTTTTATCGAAAAAAGAATACTTCCAGAAGGCGTGTACTTAATTGCGTTAGTTAAAAGGTTAAGAATAATCTGTTTAATACGAACGCTATCACCATATAAAACACTTGGTATTGTTGGGTCAATGTTTAGTTTATAGGTCAGATTTTTTTCTTTTATTTTAGGTTTAACCATGTTGTTGAGGTCATTTATTATGGAACTTAATGCATATTCTCCGGGTAAAATTTCTAATTTTTGAGCCTCAATTTTTGAAAAATCTAGAATATCATTGATTATACTTAAAAGAGATTGACCGGCATTGTGTATGTCCATTGCATATTTATGAATTTCTGGATCATTGCTTTGCCTAATAATAATCTCATCTAATCCCAAAATGGCATTTAATGGCGTTCTAATTTCGTGAGACATATTTGATAAAAAAGTTGATTTTGCTTCATTTGCTAAATTGGCTTCTTTTTTTGCTTTTGATAAATCAGATAATGTTGACATCATTCTGTTGTAATCAGGAAATTCCACGGTAAAAAATAGAATAAATAATCCCAAGGACAGTCCTAAATACCCAATTCTAAGAACTTTTCCCAAGAATATTTCAAGTAATAATCCAAATAAAAAGAAAGTATATGAAATCATAATTGCTGTAAATATTGCACGTTTATATTTTTTCCAATTGAAAATAATAAGTCCCATTGAATAAAAAGTGTAATAAAGAGGAATAATAGTTTCTAGCAACCTTTTAAGCAGTGGTGGGAGAAAATTATTTCCGGCAGGATGATATGAAAGCAATAAACTTGTAATTATATAGAATAAAAGTACAGATAAAATTCCATATAAAAATATTTGGTTAAAAATATGAAGTTTTGTTTTCTTTTCATTACCATATATATAAATTTCCGTATAGCATGATAGATAATACGAAACAAAAATAGTAAGAACAGTTTGAAGGCAGTACATTACTAGTGCAAGCCCATAATTGATATTGTTGAAACTTGAAATTATTAATGTACTCGCAATATCAAAGCTTGTAGCATAAATTACATAGTTAATAAGTCGTCTGAAAAACATGTTAGATTTTGAGTTACCGTTATATCTAAATGTCAAAAAAATCTGTAGAATAATGTTATATATGCATGCTGAAAACTCTAAAAATAATTTTGAATATACATAATAAAAATCCATATAAGCAAGACTCCTTACTGAATAATAAAATGCTAGATTTTGTGATAACGACCTATGGCGTCGTCTGATATATCGACAGAAAAATTGACTAAAATAACGATTTAGGGATGTCATAATAGCTAAAAAATGTTAAAATACCATTAGTTGTAAATAAATACAACAATTACTAGAACTAAAAATAGATGATGGAGGATGAGTTGTGAAAAACAAGAAAAAAATTATAGTTGGTTTATTGTTAGTAGTAGTTATCGCGTTAGCAATGTTATTTGTAAAAAAACAAAGCGATTCTTCTCAAAAAGCAAAAGTAGAAAAGGGCAGTAAAGCTTATACTTTTGTAGTTGTAAATAAAGATAGTAAAGAGAAAGTTACAAAAGGAAAAACTGATGCTAAGTATTTAAAAAACTTAATGGATGAGATGAAAAAAGACGGTAAGATAAAATATAAAGCACAAAAACAGTCAATGGGTTCTTTTGTTGTTTCGGTTAATGGAGAAAGAGCAGATTTCGCGAAAGATAAAGCATATTGGAGAATTGTGGTAAATAAAAAAGATGCACAAAAAGGTATTGATGAACAACCTGTAAAAAACAAAGATCATATAGAATTTGTTTATACACCAGCGCAGTAACAGTAGGAGATTAAATTGTAGATGTCTAAGAGTAACCATAAAAAAACATTACAAACAAAAGAAATTGCGTTACTTGGAATGATGACTGCGACATTAGTAGTAGCAAAATTTGCCTTTCAAATTATCCCTAATTTAGAATTAGTTACATTTTTGATTATAATTTTTGCATATAATTTTGGATATAAGGTGATTTTTGCTACTTTTGCATTTACATTTCTCCAAATATTTCAATGGGGATTTAATACCTGGGTAGCGATGTATATATATATTTGGCCACTACTTGTAATAATAGTATGTTTGATGAGAAAGTGGGCAGATATCTGGTTTTTTACTTTTTTGACAATTATTTGGGGGTTTTGCTTCGGTGCAATGTGCAGTGTCGTCTATGTTTTTATAGGTGGAATTAATTATGCAATTTCATGGTGGATTACAGGGATTACATACGATTTAATGCATGGAGTTTTTAACGGAGTAGTAATGTTAGTGTTATACTATCCCGTCAATAATGCCGTAAAAATCGTCGCCAAACAGTATAATAATTGTTAAATGAGATGTGGTAGAATTCGAAACGAAGTGACTAACATTAAAAGAAAGCAAAAAAACATAAATAAGGCAGTAGTTTCTAAAAAACAGAATTGATTAATTCATAGTAGAATGGTAGACTATATGTAATGTTTGGTATATAAAAAATTATATAGTATACTGTATAGAGAGATTATAATTATATTATGATTTTGAAAATTAAAAATATAAATGTACGGTATAATAATATAAAACTATATAAAAAGTATATTGAGTATATTATATTAAAAAGGAAAAAGAATTTTGGAAACTTAATTCGAGGAGGAAAGATGCAAAAATTTGAAGAAAAAGATGTAGTAAGAAATATTGTTGAAAATATATTATCTGATTATAAAAACGGGAGAGATATTGATAAATTAACGGTTTTTCATCAGCCAGATAAAGAGGCAATAATTGATATTGTTACAAAATTGATGAGAATATTTTTCCCTGGTTATTATAGAGATAAAGTGTATCGTTTCTATAGTGTTAGAAATAATGTGTCAGTTTTGATAGAGGACGTTATGTATAATATGCAAAAACAAATTGCAATAGTTTTACATAATAAGTGCGAGTTCAATTGCTGTGATGAAGATGATATTCAAAAAACAGCACAGGAATTAACTTTTGAATTTTTTCAGAAAATCCCTAAGATTCGTGAATATTTAAATACTGATTTGCAGGCTACATTTGATGGAGACCCTGCAGCAAACGGAAAAGATGAAATTGTATTATGTTATCCGGGATTTTATGCAACAACAATTTATAGAATAGCACATGAATTGTTTGTTTTAAAAGTACCTCTAATTCCACGTATTATGACAGAGTATGCTCATAGTAAAACAGGAATTGATATTCATCCAGGTGCAACAATTGGAAAATATTTCTTCATTGATCACGGAACAGGAATTGTTGTTGGGTCAACAACTACAATCGGGAATCATGTAAAAGTTTACCAAGGCGTAACACTTGGTGCGCTTTCTACAAGAGAGGGACAAAAACTTCATGGTAAAAAGAGACATCCTACAATTGAAGATGATGTTACAATTTACTCAGGAGCATCAATTCTTGGTGGAGCAACTGTAATCGGAAGCAATTCAGTAATCGGAAGTAATGCATTTATTACAAAAGCGGTTGAGAAGAATTCAAGAGTAAGTATACAAAATCAAAAACTATATTGCAGACCAGGAGAAAAATCTCACGCAGAGTTAAAGGATTTAAACTTAAATGATGGATGGTATTAATAATAAAAAGGTAACAGCTTATTATCATTTGCCAGGATTGTTTGAATTCTACGAATTTTATAAAGTTTTTTTGCCAGTGTATAGAAAGCATAGAGAATATTTTTATGATTGGTGTGAAATAGGTTCTATTTATGGCGCTCCTACTGATTGTTTATGGGGAGGAGGCCGAATAGAATTTGGTGAGGTAAGTGCTAAAGATGTTCTTGCATTAATGAAAGAATATAACATTTCAGCTCGTTTAACATTTAGTAATTCTCAATTAAAAAAAGAACATTTAGATGATAAAAGATGCAATGAATTATGTGAGCTTTTTTCAAAAAATGAAGGAAACAAAAATGGAGTGATTGTGCATTCGGATTTATTGTTGGATTATTTACGACAAAATTATAAAAATCTTTATTATGTAAGTTCTACGACTAAGGTTTTGAAAAAGTTCGAGGATTTTTATGATGAAGTAAAACGTGAAGAATTCAGTTATGTTGTACCAGATTTTAGGCTGAATAAAATGTTTCATAATTTAAAAAAAATGACACAATCCCAGAAAGATAAAGTTGAATTCTTATGTAACGAATGTTGTTGGTTTGGGTGTAAGGATAGAAAGCGTTGTTATGAAGAGGTTAGCTATAGAAATCTTGGTGAAAAAGGATTAGGTCATCATTGTATGGCGCCTAATGCGAAAGAAGGTTATAGATTTTCAAAAGCAATGAAGAATCCTGCTTTTATTTCGGTTAAAGATATACGGGAAAAATATATTCCAATGAGATTTTCTAATTTTAAAATCGAAGGAAGAGGTCTTGGAAATGCTCTGCTATTGGAATTTTTGTTGTATTATATGACTAAGCCAGAATATCAGATCAATGTTAGAGAAGAAATTTATCTTGATAATATGCTAGACCTTTTTTAATGTGGATATTGCTTTTAAGATTATTGTTATTTCTAAATTAGTTGTTTTTATTTTTATTCATATAAGTAAAACAGAAAAACAATCGATATACTAAGTATGTAAGAAGTATTCTGTTAGTAAATAGCAAAAAAGTAGTAGGTTGATTATTTTTTGATAGTTACTAAGCAACTAATTCGAAAGGAGATAACGCAATGGATAAGTATGTATGTGGACCATGTGGTTATGAATATGACCCAGAAGTAGGCGACCCAGATAATGGCATAGAACCAGGAACGGCTTTTGAGGATCTTCCAGATGATTGGGTATGTCCACTTTGCGGAGTAGGAAAGGATGCATTTGAAAGGGCATTGTAAGAAGTAATTTAATAAAAGAAAAGTTGAATTATAATTTTAATTATTAGAGAGCATGTACTTTGAGGTGACCCCTCAAAGTTAGACTTTTTTACGAGACGACTTCGGTCGTCTCGTTTTCTTTGTGTAGCAAGGTTTTAATAAACCCCCTGCTATGCAGGGGGACAACAGACGCTTTAGCTTACAGTAAAAACCTCCCGTGATATAATAACTTTGGTTCGCCAGCCAAGTTAAATATTACAGGAGGT
>Ga0256405_10001026_pt1 | contig 82807 bp, 64 predicted proteins | sample RumenRJG_02DNA_FD_189096 | JGI IMG/M metagenome (GOLD analysis project Ga0256405, IMG submission 189096) | Bovine rumen microbial communities from Lethbridge, Alberta, Canada - RJG_02 | ecosystem: Host-associated > Mammals > Digestive system > Stomach > Rumen | place: Canada: Alberta... | reverse complement strand
CTCCACTCCCGCTCCACAGCAGTGCCGCGGAAGAGCAGTCTGCCATGTGTGCCAGAGTAAAGTCCACTTATGCCAGACTTAATTCTACCTTTGCTGGCGAGAGTGGAATTTAAATTTACAATTCACGTACGGACATTTTGGCCAATGTTTTTATTGACAAAACAGGGGACACTGAGTATAATGGTTCTCAGCGTTTTGTTTAAGGAGGTGTACTCAATGTCTATTTGTCCGAAGAATAAATCGTCTAAGGGAAGAAGAGACAGCCGCAGAGCGAACTGGAAGATGGCAGCAGCTACTCTGGTTAAGTGCCCGAAGTGCGGAAGTCTTATGATGCCGCACAGAGTCTGCAAGAACTGTGGAACATACAATAAGAAAGAGATCGTTAAGGTAGAGGACTAATCCTGATTAACGATTCAGATACTTCGCGAAGATGATAATGAGGCTGTTTCGGCAGTCCGAAAGAACCCCCCGTGGCCACGGGGGGTTCTTTCGTTATGTCCGGAATGGACGGGGGAGAGGGCTTAATCATTTGCACAGGAGTGGGCGCATGCATTTGCCATGGGGACACAGTCCCATTTTTTGCCATGAAAATACGGGAAATGTGGGGGCTCATCCCAAAATATTGATATATTTTGCCACATGTGGTACAGTAACAGCAGAAGGATGGTAAATACTATGAAGAATATGAAGCACAGAATGCTATGTCTTTTTATGGTCTGCCTGCTGTTTCTTTCTTCCTGTACCCAGTCCGGAGCACTGACGGAGAGCACAGAGGCTCCCCCGCAGACGGAGACGGCGGCCGAGACAGCTGCTTCTTCCGCGGCACCGGAGACAGAACCGGAGAAGGAGGAGGAGAAGGAGAAGGGACCGGAACCCCAGCGCCGGGTGACAGCCTACTTTGCCAACTGGTATGCCTATGACGGCAAGGGAGCGGGCGACGGCGAAGTGGCAGGGATTCCCTGGGATAAGGTGACGGCGGTGAATCACTCCTTCTGGAAGGTGGCGCCGGCCGCCGGGGAGGATGTGAGCTCCTTTGAGAGAAGAGCTTCGGGGAAGGGACCAAGGTCTGAGTTTCGTCTCGTTCCCTGCGATGCCCACGCGGACCTTAACAATGAGGAACCCAGCGAGCTGCTGGAGGGCGTGAGCAAGAGCCATTTTGACCAGTATCCCATCATGGCGGAAAAATACCCGGAGGTCAACATCATGCTGTCCGTGGGCGGCTGGTCCGACTGTGGATTTTTCTCGGAGATGGCCTATACCGCCGAGGGAAGAGCCAGCTTTATCAACAGCTGCCTGGAAGTCCTGGCCGAATATCCCTGGCTGGACGGCATAGACCTTGACTGGGAGTTCATCGCCGGCGGCAGCAGCGGAAAGGACCGAAAGCCTTCCGGCTCCTCCGATGACGGATGTCCGGTCTGGGGAACCGCCCAGGAAGACCGGGACAACTTTACGGCCCTGTGCCGGGAGATGCGGGAAGCCTTTGATAAAAAATACGGGGAGAATGTGATCCCCATCACGGCGGCGGCCTCAGGTTCGGCAAAGTATATTCTGCCCAATGAGGACTGGCTTTCCCCGGCAAAGTACCTGACCAGAATCAACGTGATGACCTATGACATGACGGGCAGCTATGACGGGAAGACGGGCCATGTGGCAAGCCTCACCCATGTGAAAGAGGCCTGGCAGTATCTGACAGACCTGGGGATTCCTTCGACGAAGCTCTATATGGGAACCCAGCTCTACGGAAAGGCCTTCTATATTACCGATGACGCCTTTCCGGAGAAAACCGTGGGCGTCTCCTGCAGCAGCAGGCCGCCGTCCTCCGGCGGGGAGAGCATCCGGCAGATGCACCTGGGAAAGTTCGAGCAGGAAGCCGTCAGCGGATACTATACAAAGGTGGAGAACGGTCGTGTGGTGATGGACGGACGATTTGACAACGGGGGCGTCGGGTGGCATTATGAATATGATGCGGCCGAGGGAGCCGCATATATGTACAACGACGACCCGGATTCGGAGTATTACCGCTGGTGGATCTCCTATGAGAGCCCTCTTTCTCTGCAGGACAAGCTCGACTTCATGGAGGAGCACGGCGTCCGGGGCATGATCGTCTGGGCGTCCAACCTGGACACGGCCGATTATAAGATGATGAAGAAGATACGGTATAATCCGGCCGGATACTGATCCCGGGGCAGACGTTTACAATACAGGGGAATAAGGCAGGAGAGACGGTAAAAATGGCGGAAAAGACAGGACTGGTACTGGAGGGCGGCGGCATGCGCGGACTGTATACGGCCGGCGCCCTGGATGTGATGATGGAGCACGGGGTGAGTGTCGACGGGCTTATCGGCGTTTCGGCGGGAGCCTGCATCGGAGCTTCCTTCGCATCACATCAGATTGGCCGGAGTATCCGGTATTATAAGAACTATGCCGGGGACAAGCGTTTCATGAGCTGGGAGAACTGGCTGAAAACCGGAGATTTCGTGGGCGTGGAATTCAGCTATCACGATATTCCGGAGGTGCTGGACCGGTACGATTACGAAGCCTTCGATAAAAATCCCATGGAATATTATGTGGTATGCACCAACCTGGAGACAGGAGAGGCGGAGTATATCCGGATCCATGACATGCTGGAAGAGATTGACTATATCCGCGCTTCGGCAACCCTTCCCTATATGTCCCACCCGGTATCGTTCCGGGGAAAGCTTCTGATGGACGGCGGATGCGCCGACAGCATCCCCTGGGAGTGGTTCCGGAATAAAGGATTTACCAGACAGGTGGTGATTACCACAAGACACCGCGGATACCGCAAGGAAGCGGGAGCCTGGTGGATGCCGGGAATGTATTACCGGAAGTATCCGGCCTTTGCAAAGGCGCTCCGGCTCCGGTTTGCCAGATACAACCGCTCGCTCGAAAAGCTGGAGAGGGAGGCCGATGCCGGGAAGATCTTCCTCATGCAGCCCAGCGTGCCGATTCAGGTGGGCCGGACGGAGGGGGATCCGCAGAAGCTGCAGGAAACCTATGATCTGGGAAGGTTTGACGCAGAACAGAGAATTGAGGAGATGAAGAGGTTCCTCGCAGGAGCGAAAGAGACTCTGTGAATGTAACATAACGGACAAAAAACAGGCAGGAGATATCCCGCGGCGGGGTGTTTCCTGCTTTTTTCTGTCTGCAGGCCGGAACGCTTATTCCAAAACGGAATAACAAATAGAATATTTCAGTTTTGTGAAAAACATTGACCTGTATTTGGATAAATACTATTATAATTTTAGCTATACTAAATATGTTCGTGGTAAGGAGGTATTGGATGATACTGAAGAAAAAGGTGTTTATCATCAACGGAGTGGAGCGCATGTTTATGTGCGATCCCGAGAACGATAAGCTTTCGGACGTGATCCGCCGTCTGGGCCTCACCGGATGCAAGGTGGGATGCGGCATCGGCGTGTGCGGATCCTGCAACCTGATCATCAACGGCAAGGTGGAGCGGTCCTGCAACAAGAAGATCACTGCCATTGAGGACTATTCCGAGATCACCACCATCGAGGGCATCGGCACACCGCAGCATCTGCACCCGCTGCAGCAGGCATGGATCAGCTACGGCGCTGTTCAGTGCGGCTTCTGTGTGCCCGGATTTATCGTTTCTGCCTATGCGCTTCTGAAACAGAATGATAACCCGACCAGAGAGGAAGTAAGAGACTGGTTCCAGAAGACAAAGAACGTCTGCCGCTGCACCGGATACAAGCAGATCGTAGATGCGGTTATGGCAGCGGCCAAGGTTGTCCGCGGAGAGTGGACCATGGAGGATCTTACCGCCCGCAACCCGAAGGAAGGCGATTTCCTCGGAAAGCCCCTTATGCGTCCCGATGGCCTGGGCAAGGTCTGCGGTCTTACCGACTACGGCGATGATCAGGCTCTGAAGATGCCGGCCGGTGTTCTTCAGGCTGCTGTGATTCAGCCGCGCATTTCCCATCATGCAAAGATTCTTGCCATTCACACCGAAGAGGCAGAAAAGATGCCGGGCGTTGTGAAGGTTATCCTGGCAAAGGACCTCATTGCAGCAGGCGGAACCAACATCATGGCTGAGGGTCAGTTCCACGAGAGAAGTACCGTGCTTAAGCCCTCCCGTAAGGTATTCCAGGATGAAAAGCTTCATCGCTGGGGCGATGTGGTCGGCATGGTTGTTGCCGATACCAGACAGCATGCAAGAGATGCGGCAGCGAAGGTTACTGTCGATATCGAAGAGCTGCCCGCAGCCCTGACCTATCTGGAAGCGGTTATGCCGGATGCCGTGCGCGTCCATGAGGATACGCCGAACATCTTCGCAGAGCAGCCGGTACTCAAGGGCGTCGGCCTCGAGGATCCGGAGAAGGTAAAGGATCTCATCGACAATGCGCCCAACGTGGTAGAGGGCAGCTTCATGTCCAGCCGTGAGCCGCACCTGTCCATCGAGGGCTGCGTCCTGCAGACCTACTGGGCGGATGACGGCATGCTCACCGTACAGTGCAAGTCCCAGTGCGTCTATTCCTCCATCGGACGTCTCGGAAACTGCCTGGGCGTACCGAAGGATAAATATCGTATCCTGATGAACCCCACCGGAGCTTCCTTCGGATGGTCCACCAACGCCGGCGATATCGCCCTCTGCGCAGCCTGCACCGTGGTTACCGGAGAGCCGGTATCCCTGTCCATGAGCTATGAAGAGCATCAGCACTTCTCCGGCAAACGCTGCCCGTCCTACTCCAACGGACGCCTTGCCTGCGACGAGAACGGAAGAATCATTGCGGCTGAGTTTGACTACGGTCTGGATCACGGCGCCTATTCCTGGGGCGGCGACGATGTCATGACCAAGCCGGCAAGATTTGCCTTCTTCCCCTACTATGTGCCGAATGTGGCCGGACTGGTCCGGGTGGCCAATGTCAACCACGCCTTCGGCACCGCGTACCGCAGCTACGGTTCTCCCCAGGCCTATACCCTCAGCGAGCCGCTGATGGATATGATGGCGGAGAAGCTGGGCATGGATCCCTTCGAGTTCCGTTATAAGAACATCGCGAGACCCGGCGAGACCAACATCAACAGCTATGAGTTCATGATGTATCCCATGGAGAAGATCATGGACACCATGAAGCCCTACTATGAGGCAGCCCTTAAGAGAGCGAAGGAGCTGGATACCCCGGAGAAGAAGCGCGGCGTAGGCCTCGCCTGGGGCGGCTTCAACGTCACTGAGGGTGAGTCCGACGTGGCTGAGGCAGCCATCGAGATCAAGCCCGACGGCAAGTTCGTGAAGTATGATACCTGGCATGCCATGGGACAGGGCGGTTCCGTCGGTTCCCTGATGGTAACCCTGGAGGCCCTGAAGGAGCTGCACCTGAAGCCGGAAGACATCCAGCTGGTGCAGAATGATACCAAGCTCTGCCCGGATTCCGGTATGGCCGGCGCCAGCCGTTCCTTCTACATGAGCGGCAACGCCACCATCATCGCGGCCAACAAGCTTCTGGATGCCATGCGCAAGGAGGACGGCACCTTCCGCACCTATGAGGAGATGGTGGCTGAGGGTATCCCGACCAAGTATACGGGACGCTATGAGACCACGGCGACTCCGGGTCTGTGCAAGCCGGATCCGAATACCGGTATCGGCAACCCGTCCCCGGCCTACACCTACTGCCTGAACCTGGCAGAGATTGAGGTGGATATGAAGACCGGCAAGGTGGTCTGCGACAAGTTCACCTGCGTGGACGACATCGGCACCATCGGCAATATCGACGCGGTCAACGGACAGGCTTACTCCGGCATCATGCACGGCATCGGCTTTGCCCTCCGCGAGGATTACAGCGACGTGAAGAAGCACGGCAACATGGCTTCCGCGGGAACCTCCTACATCAAGGATGTTCCGGATGACATTACCGTAGTGCATGTGGATTCCTTCGACAAGTGGGGTCCCTTCGGCGGTTCCGGTTCTTCCGAGGCCTTCCAGGCTTCCGGCCACTGCGCAGTGCTGAACGCCATCTACAATGCCTGCGGCGTCAGAATCCACGAGATTCCGGCTCTTCCGGCAAAGGTAAAGGCGGGCATCGACGCCATCGCAAAGGGAGAAAAGCCCTACGATCCGGGCAAGTATTTCCTGGGCTCCGACCTCTATGAGGAGCTGGAGGAGATCCACGCCAATCCGGTTCGCGTCGGCGGTTCCGGCTACTATGTATCCCTGGATGACCCGACAGCAGAGAGACCGTTCTAATCGATTCTGCAGATTAATTCCCTCGGAATGTTCAATCTGAGGGAAGGGTTTATATCTTTATTAAGCGAAACGATTGTTTTATAATAATATAAAGCGATCGGTGGGGACTGCCGCGCTTCCTGCGGCAGTCCTTTTTACATGTATGTTACAAGATCCCGGAGGGATAATATGAGCTTTCTGGAAGATTTTGAGAAAACACTGAAGGACAAATGTTATCAGGATGATCCGCCCTACTGTCAGTCGGCATGTCCTTTTTTCATGGATATTAAGGCGCTGGAGGACAAGTGGAAGAAGGGACGCTTCAATGCGGCCTACCGGGTATTCCAGACGGCCTGCGCCTTCCCCGGCATCGTGGCGGAGATCTGCGATCACCCCTGTGAGAAGGCCTGCATCCGGAACCAGATTGACGGCCCGATTTCGCTCAATCGGATGGAAAAGGCTACCATCGATTTTGCGAGACGAAAAACTCCGAACAATTTCAATATGCCCTCCCGGGGCAAAACGGTTGCAGTCATCGGCGGCGGACTCTCGGGTCTCGGCTGTGCGCTGCGCCTTTCCAACAACAAGTACGAGGTTACACTGTACGAGGCATCGGATGTCCTTGGCGGACAGGGACGGACCATGATGGACCCGGATGCCTTTGACGCGGAGATTAAGAATCAGTTCCAGTTTGAAAAAACGCAGTTCCGGACCGGTGAGAGAATCACTTCCCTGAAGGAAATCCGCGATGCATACGATGCTTTCTACATTGCCACAGGCGAGGGCGGAGAGCGCTTTGGCCTTGCCCCGTCGGACAGAGGCGCCTTTGCAACAGAAGAAGACGGCGTCTTCATGGGCGGCGGAATCCTCGGCAGAACGCCGGTGGAGGCCCTGGCAGACGGAATCCGCGCGGCCGTAGCCATGGAGAAATACCTGAAAACGGGACTCATGAATGAGCCGGTTCCGAATACGAAAACCCGAATCCGCATGCGGATGGAGGATCTGGAGGAGACCACACCCGTACACCCGGCTTCGGGAGACCGGTTTACCGAGGAAGAGGCGGTGGCGGAGATTGCCCGCTGCATCCGCTGCTCCTGCGACAACTGCATAAAGGCCTGCGATATCCTGCGGCTGAAGGCAAAGACCCCGAAGCGTATCCATGAGGAGGTCTATATCACCATCCGGCCCGGAACCCTTTCCAGGGACGGCACCTGGGCCACAAGACTCATTTCTACCTGCAACCAGTGCGGTCTCTGCAAGGAGGTCTGTCCGCAGCATATCGACCTGGGCGGCTTCTTCGCGGATGCCATGAAGGCGATGCATGAGAAGGGGGCCATGCCCTGGGCATTCCATGATTTCTGGCTGCGGGATATGGAGTTTTCTACCGGCGAGGCCAGCGTCTGCCGGATGCCGGAGGGGACGGAGAAGTGCACCTATGCCTTCTTTACCGGCTGTCAGCTGGGGGCTTCGGACCCGCGGTATGTGACTGAGAGCTACGGATGGCTCCGGAACCATTATCCGGATACGGCACTGTGGATGACCTGCTGCGGTGCGCCGGCAGAGTGGGCCGGCGATGTGAAGCTCCACGAGGTATATCTGGAGAAGATACGGAAGGAATGGGATATGCTTGGAAGGCCGACGGTGGTATTTGCCTGTCCCAGCTGCCGGAAGCTCTTTGACAAGTGTCTCCCGGAGATCCCGGGCGTATTCCTCACAGAGCTGATGGCGAAGGCACCGGACCGGATCCGGGATGAGAAGACACAGCAGAAGTACCACCTCTTCGATGCCTGTGCGGGAAGAGAGCACCCGGAGCTTGCTGAGAGCGTCCGCGACCTTCTCCGGAAGGAAGAGATCGACTACGAGGAGCCGGAATACGGGGCAAAGGAAGCCCGCTGCTGCGGATACGGCGGCCATATCGGCATTGCGGCCCCGAACTTCACCGGCGTCGTGCAGAAGGAGCGGGCTGCGGAAAGCGAGCTGCCCTATGCAGCCTACTGTGTCAACTGCCGGGAGGCCTTTGCAGGAAAGGGCCATGAGGCCCTGCATATTCTGGACCTTTTGTTTGACCTGAATGACCAGGGCCGGGAGATGCTGACCGTATCGAAGAAGCGGGATAACCGGCGGGCTGCGAAACGGGCGGTACTGAAGGAATTCTGGAATGAGGAGCTTCCCATGGAAGAGAGAATTGACCTGGAAATCGGCGCAGAGCTGGAGAAGAAGATGTCCATGCGCCAGATCCTGACTGAAGATATGGAGAAGGTGGTGGAATATCTGGAGAAGGAGCAGCGGGGCGTACTGGATCCGGAGACGGGAACCATCACCGGACATCTGAAAATCGGCAACATGACCTACTGGGCAGAATACATAAAGAAGCCGGAGGGCGGTTTTGTGCTGGTCAACGGCTATGCACACCGGATGAATCTGGAGGGAGAATGATGGAAGAAAAGAAAATCATCTGCCGGAAATGCGGCGTGGAGATGAAGGAAGAGAAGGTCTTCTTCGAGTACATCGGACACAGCTTCCAGCATCCCCTGCCGAGATGTCCGAAGTGCGGGGAGGTCTATATCCCCGAATCCCTGGTGCGGGGACGGATGGCCGAGGTAGAGATGCAGCTGGAGGATAAGTAGGCTTCGATGAGGGAGATTGTACTGCTCCGGCACGGAAAGCCGGAGATTCCGGAAAAAACATGTCTCGGCATCACCGATGTGCCTCTGTCGGAGGAAGGAAGAACCGAAGTCTATAGACTCCGGGAGGAAGACCTGCTTACGGGGATATCCCGGATCATCACAAGCCCCCTTTCCCGCTGCAGAGAAACGGCCAAGATTCTGTCTGACGGGAAGATTCCCGTCACCGTGGAGGAGGACCTGCGGGAAATCTCCATGGGGGCATGGGACGGACTGACCTTTTCCGAGATAAAGGAGCGCTTTCCGGAGGAATATGCCGCCCGGGGAGAGGACATCGCCGATTACGAAGTGCCCGGCGGGGAGAGCTTCCGGGCCTGCCAGAAGCGGGTATATCAGGCCTGGCGCCGCATCCGGACAGCCTGTGACGGGAATCTTCTGGTGGTATGCCACGCGGGGGTCATCCGCTGCCTGATTTCTTCCATAGAGCACAGGGACCTGTCGAGACTCCGGGAAATCCCGGTATCCTGCGGGAAAGCCATTAGGATTCCGGACCCGGTTTATGACGGCCTTATCACCGCCGCGGGACGAAGCTCCCGGATGCGAGACTTCAAGCCCCTGATGGAGCTGGGAGGACGGCCTGCGATCCTGCGCATCCTTGACCGGTTTTCTGAGGCAGGGGTAAGACACACCGTGGTGGTAACCGGAAGACAGGCGGAAGACCTGAAAGCGGCAGTCCGCAGGGAATGGGATGAAAGCCGGGTATCCTTTGTGCACAACGAAGGATATGAGACGAACCAGATGTTTGACTCGGTGAAGATGGGACTTTCCGCTTTACGGGCCCGCGGGGAGAAAACAGGGACTTTCCCGGACGGAGTGTTCTTTACACCGGTGGATGTGCCGGCATTTTCGGGGATTACCATGGAGTTGGAAAAGACGCTTCTTAAAGAGAAGGGCGTCCTGGCGGTAAAGCCGGTCTGTGACTGCCGCCTCCAGCCGGGGAAAAATGGCAGAGCGGAGGGACATCCGCTGTTGATTGACTTTTCTGCGGTGCCCCCTATTCTTGCCCATGACGGAACCATGGGGCTTAAGGGAGCCCTGGACGGCCTGGGCGATGCCGCAGCTATAGCGGATACGCCGGATAAAGGGGCGGCGATGGATACGGATACGCCGGAGGATTTCCTTCGGGTGATGAAATATCTGGAACACCGATATGTTTTTCAAAAAGAATCCTGTACAGAACTGCTCTCCTGGTGTAAGATCAGACCGGAGACTGCAGAACACTGTCTGGCAGTCGGCAGAATGGCAGAACAGATTGTGGACGCTCTCCAAAAGGCAGGGTATGTTCTTAACAGGGATGCGGTTCTTATGGCGGCCTGCCTGCACGATATCGGAAAGTGCAGGGGAAGCAGAAATCATGCGGAATACGGCGCCTGGCTCCTTTCCCGGATGGGGTATATGGAGGCCTCGGAGATGGTTAGGTTCCATACGGACATTCCCCGCAGCATGCAGGAGCGTGTGTGCGGAAGCACCATCGTGTACCTGGCGGACAAGCTGGTGCAGGGGACAGAGACAGTCTCCGTCAGGGAGCGCTTTCTGCCGAAATTTGAAAAGTTCCGGGAAAACCCGGAGGCCCTGGCGGCAGCAGATGCCAGGTACCGGGCAGCCATGCGGGCAGCAGATACCATACGGAAGGCCTGCGGCGCGCATCTTCCCGATGAACTGAAAGGTATTCTGAATACTTAAAGAAGCGAGGAAATGAAACCATGAAACTGATCAAAACCACCGAAGCAGTCGGCCATGTACTCTGTCATGACATGACACAGATTATCCCGGGAAAGAGCAAGGGGCCGGTTTTCAAAAAGGGACATATCGTCACCGAGGAGGATATCCCGGTGCTTCTCTCCATCGGCAAGGACCATCTCTATGTCTGGGAAAAGGATGACTCCATGTACCACGAAAATGAGGCGGCGGACATTCTCCGGGTTATGTGCCAGAATGACAATATGCGCGCCTCCGAGCCCAGCGAGGGCAAGGTGGAGCTCTTCGCCGAGACCGACGGCCTCTTCCAGGTGGATGAGGAGCGGCTGATTCAGGTCAACAGCTTCGGGGAGATGATGATCGCCACAAGACGGGGCGGACGGCTGGTGAGAAAAGGCGACAAGCTGGCAGGCACCCGCATCATTCCGCTGGTCATAGAGAAGGAAAAGATGGAGAAGGCAAAGGAAATGGTGGGGGATAAGCCCCTGCTGTCCCTCCTTCCCTTAAAGCATAAGAAGGTGGGCATCGTCACCACCGGCAACGAAGTGTTCTACGGCCGCATCAAGGATGCCTTCGGTCCTGTCATCCGCGCCAAGATGGCAGAGTTTGACACCGAGGTCCTGGGACAGAAGATTATCAACGACGACCCGGAGAAGATCACGGCGGCGATTCAGGAATTCCTGGATGCGGGCGCTGACATGGTGGTCTGTACCGGCGGCATGAGCGTGGATCCGGACGATACCACACCTACAGCCATCCAGAACACTGGGGCGGAGATTGTAAGCTACGGCGCACCGGTTCTGCCGGGAGCCATGTTCCTTATCGCCTACACGAAGGACGGCAGACCCATCATGGGACTTCCAGGATGCGTCATGTACGCGGCGAGAACCATCTTCGACATCGTGCTGCCGCGGGTGATGACCAATCAGAAGATTACCAGAGAGTACCTGGCAAAGCTGGGCAACGGCGGCCTCTGCCTGGGATGCAGAACCTGTACCTATCCCAACTGCGGATTCGGAGAATAAAAACCGGGTGTCGGCGTACTGCTGCAGAGAAAAGTGAGAGGTGAAACCATGAACGAATATGCAAAGATGCTGGAGATGATGGAGGCGGGGCACGCATCGGTGCTCTGCCGCGAATGGACGGAGGAAGAGGGAGATCTCTCCGATATGAAGAGGGTCCTTCTCAGGGATGATGAGCTGTCAGAGGGACTTGCACAGGAAGCCCTGGAGGACGGGCTTCCGGCCAGCACCCATGAAAAGGACTCCTGGGCTATGGCAGAACCCTGCTTCGGCAAATCCCGACTGATCGTTCTGGGCGGCGGCCATGTGGCTCTTCCCGTGGTGGAGCTGGGTGCAAAGTGCGGCTTTCAGGTTACCGTGGTGGATGACCGGTATGACTTTGCAAATTCCGAGAGGTTTCCGCTGGCGGAGAAGGTGGTATGCGACGAGTTCATGAAGGCGCTCCGGGAGCTCAGGGTGACTTCCTCCGATTACGTGGTGATTATCACACGCGGTCATAAATATGACGAGGACTGCCTCCGGGCTCTCCTGGACGGACCGGAACCGGCCTATCTCGGCATGATGGGATCAAAGCGCAGAGTGGCTTTTGTCCGGGAGAAGCTCCTCTCGGAGGGCGCGGACCCGGCGAGACTGGAGCGGCTCTACAGTCCCATCGGCTTTAAGATCGGCGGCATCGGTCCGGACGAGATTGCGGTTTCCATCATCGCGGAGGTGATCTCCGTGCGAAGACTTGGCCGGGGTGACAAGAAGATCAGAAACCGCACGGATCTTGACCTGGATGTGCTGAACTTGCTGGCCGGGGAGACGGATGTGCCCAAAGCCGTGGCCACCGTCATTTCCTCGAAGGGTTCCTCCCCGCGGGGAGCCGGCGCAAAGATGATTATCTACCGGGACGGAAGACTGGTGGGAAGCATCGGCGGCGGCTGCAGCGAGGCCGAGGTTTTAGGTCCGGCCAGGGAAATGATCGGCACGGGCACCTACCGGGTATTCCATGTGGACATGACTGCAGAAGAGGCCGAGGATGAGGGCAGCGTCTGCGGCGGCGTCATGGATATTCTGGTGGAAGATGTCCCGGTGAATCAGTAAAACTGATGATAAAGTTCGATATTTTTTTAAATAAATAACGTTGACAGATCCTCCTGCGGGAGATATGATGATATCGATAGTTTTTTAAAAACATATCAGTCAAAGGAGGATTGTGCATATGAAACGGTTTTTCGGACTTACCCTTGCAGCTGCACTGGCTGCAGGAATGATCGGTTGTTCTTCTCCGGCTCCGCAGGAGACCACGGCGGCTCCGGCAGAGACGACGGCTGCGGAGACTGCAGCGGAAGAGACCGTTGCGGCGGCAGAAGAGACCACCGAGGCAGCGGCAGAGAATGCCGGTGAGCAGACAGAGCTGATGGTGGCGGCGGCAGCCAGCCTTCAGTATGTCATGGAGGATGAGATTAAGCCGGCCTTTGAGGCGGCCAATCCGGACATTGCGCTTACATTTACCTTTGACAGCTCAGGCAAGCTGCAGACCCAGATTGAGGAGGGCGCTCCTGCGGATGTGTTCTTCTCGGCGGCAAAGAAACAGATGACAGCCCTTCAGGATGAGAACATGATCGACGCCGATTCTGTAGTGGAGCTGCTGGAAAACAAGATTACACTGATTGTCCCGAAGGGGTCCGAAACCGGCATCACCGGATTTGAGGATATCACCAAGGCAGAGAATATCGCCATCGGCGATCCGGAATCGGTTCCTGCAGGTCAGTATGCCCAGGAAGCTTTTGAGAGTCTCGGCATGTGGGAGGATGTGCAGGCGAAGGCCAGCCTCGGCACCAATGTCACGGAGGTGCTCAGCTGGGTAGCGGAAGGAAGTGCAGATGCCGGCGTAGTATACCTCACCGATGCAACCACCAGCGACCAGGCGGACAAGATTGACATCATCGGCTATGCGCCGGAAGGAAGCTGCAAGAAGGTCATCTATCCTGTCGGTATTGTATCTGCCAGTGAACACAAGGAGGCTGCCGCGAAATTCATCGAATACCTGCAGACCGAAGAAGGTCTTGCGGCGTTCGAGAAGTACGGCTTCTCACCCAATGCGCAGTAAATGGAAGAGTTCCGAGGGGCTGTTTATGCAGCCCCTTTTTTATTTGAGAGGAATATTATGGACTGGTCACCAATACTGATTTCCATGAAAACCGCGGCGGTTTCGATTGTTATCACCTTTTTCCTGGGAGTTCTCACGGCCTATTCTGTGGTAAATGTAAAGTCAGGGAAGGTGAAGGCGCTGATCGACGGGCTGTTTACGCTGCCCATGGTTCTTCCGCCGACGGTGGCGGGCTTCTTCCTGCTGCTGATCTTCGGTGCAAAGCGGCCGGCGGGAATATTCCTGGACAATGTCTTCGGAATCAGGGTTGTTTTTTCCTGGTATGCGACGGTGATTGCGGCGGTGGCCATTTCCTTTCCGCTGATGTACCGGGCGGCCAGAGGCGCCTTTGAGCAGGTGGACCCCACCTTTGTCGATGCGGCCAGAACCCTGGGCTTTTCCGAATGGCGGATATTCCGGCAGGTTGTTCTGCCCCAGGCCATGCCCGGGGTATTGAGCGGGGCGATTCTCGCCTTCGCGAGAGGCCTGGGAGAATTCGGCGCAACGGCCATGCTGGCGGGCAATATTGCAGGCGTAACCCGGACCCTGCCGCTGGCTATTTATTCCCACGTGGCTGCCGGCAAGATGAATGAAGCTTACAAATACGTGCTGATCATCGTGGTGATATCCTTCTTTGTGGTGGTCGGGATGAATGGAGCGGCATCCGGAAAGAAAAGGAGGAAATCATGAGTCTTTCGGTGGACATCCGCAAGAAACTCGAAGGCTTCACCCTGGATATTGCATTCCGGACGGAAAACCGGGTGACGGGACTTCTGGGGGCCTCCGGCAGCGGAAAGAGTATGACCCTCAAGTGCATCGCCGGCATCGAGCAGCCGGATGAGGGAAGGATCATCCTGAATGAACGGGTGCTGTACGATTCGGAGAAGGGCATTAACCTGACGCCCCAGAAGCGGAGAGTCGGATATCTTTTTCAGAACTACGCCCTGTTCCCGAATATGACCGTGGAGACGAATATTGCGGCGGGGCTGTCGGGATCAAAAAAGGAGATGGAAGAGACTGTCCGGGAGATGGTTCTGCGTTTCCATCTGGAGGGCCTGGAAAAGCGATATCCCGGGGAGCTGTCCGGCGGCCAGCAGCAGAGGGTGGCCCTGGCGAGAATCCTGGCCTACAAGCCTGACGTCATCATGCTGGATGAGCCATTCTCCGCGCTGGATACCTGGCTTCGTGAGCAGCTGCAGATGGAGGTGCGAAGGACGATTGAAGGATACAGCGGGGATGTGCTTCTGGTGACCCACTCCAGAGACGAGCTGTACCGGTTCTGTGAAAAGTGCGTTGTACTGAAGGAAGGGCATGCGGCAGCATCCGGCGATACGAAGGAGATTTTCCGGAGACCTGCGAATGTGACGGCAGCGAGGCTTACGGGCTGCAAGAATATCAGCCGGGCAAGGCGCATTGACAGCCGCCATGTACTGGCGCTGGACTGGGGCGTACCGCTCTCTGTATCGGAGGATGCGGCGGAGGATATCACCCATGTGGGTATCCGGGCTCACGAGTTTTATCCGGCCGGGGAGAAGGATACGGTGAATCGGATTACCTGCCGCTGGGAACAGACCATGAAGGACCCCTTCGAGTGGAATCTCCAGATGCGGCCCCTTATGGAGGATGGCACCGCTGCCAGGAAGTTTATCTGGTGGAAGCTGGACTACAAGAGCGTGGGCCTGCTGGAGGAAAAGAGCGAGGGAGATAACCTGACGCTGGCGGTGCCGTCTGCGGAGATACTGCTGCTGAAAGAGAACTGAAGTGAAGAACCTGAAGGCGGGTCTTAAAACCAGGAGGTGAGAAGAATGGAAGGAATGAGGACCTGGTCCGTATGTCCGGTCTGCAGAAAACGTATCCCAGCGGAGCGGGTGACGGAGGACGGGGCGGTCCGTCTGGTAAAGACCTGTCCGGAGCACGGAAGCTTTTCCTCCATCCTCTGGCGGGGACTTATGGATTATGCGGCCTGGAGAGGGGAAATTCCGCTTCTCTCTGAGGAAAAGTGCAGACGGTGCGCCTCCTGCACGGGACTCTGCGCAGATCATCTGCGGAACACCTGCTGTGTCCTTCTGGGGGTGACAAAACGCTGCAATATGCAGTGCAGCTTCTGCTTTGCCGAGGCGGATTCCCCGGAAAGCAGAAGAAGAGACCTGAATACAGAGCAGCTGAAGGCGCGAATCTTTGACCTGACGATTCCGGGAAAGACCCTGCTGCAGCTTTCCGGAGGGGAGCCCACGGTCAGAGAGGACCTGCCGGAGCTGATTTCCTTTGCGATTAAATGCGGCTGCCGCTATGTACAGCTGAATACCAACGGGATCCGCCTGGCAGGAGACCCTTCCTATGCGAAAAGCCTTGCGGAAGCCGGACTTTCTTTCGCCTTTCTCCAGTTTGACGGACTGGATGACAAGATATACCGAAAGCTCCGGGGGCGGGACCTTCTGGAGATAAAGCTTTCGGCCATTGAAAACTGTAAAAAGGCTTGTCTCGGCGTCACCCTGGTGCCGGTGATTGTACCGGGGGTAAATGAAGATGCCATCGGAGAGATTATCCGGTTCGGTGCAGAACATTCCCCCGCCGTAAGGGGAGTCCATTTCCAGCCGGTCAGCTATTTCGGAAGAGCGCCCCACGGCCCGGAGGACCGGGACCGCTTTACCCTGGATGAGCTTCTCTCCGCCATCTTTGCACAGTCGGAAGGGCTGGTGAAGCCGGGAATGCTGGGGCCCTCCTGCTGCGATCACCCCATGTGCGGCCTCCACGGAGACTTTATCGTCATGCCGGATAAGAGCCTGTATCCCCTGACCCATTGGACGGGGGTCCAGAGACGGCAGCAGGATGAGACACCGGAGAAGGAAGGGCAGGACCGGACGGCAGAAAGAGGGCCTGCGCTCCCGGAAAAGGATCCGGCGGAGCAGAACCGGGAGTTCATCGGGCGCCGGTGGAAGCGTCCGGACGAGGAGACCCCGGCGGGAAATGGCGCTGCACCGGAGGAGTCTTCTGCAGAAGAGAGAAAAGCCCTGGATATGACAGATATGGACACCTTTCTTGCCCGGGCAAAAAGCCATGGGTTTACCATCACCTCCATGAATTTCCAGGATGCCTGGAATCTGGACCTGGAGCGGCTTGTAAGGTGCAGTCTCCATGTATACCGGGATGGAAGACTGGTGCCCTTCTGCGCAAATTATTTATAATGACAGCAGGAGGGAGCAGGCAGCGGGGGCTGCCTTCCCGGAGATGACTTACAGGAGGAAAATATTATGAGCAGATACGTGGTAGTCGGCGGGTTCCTGGGTGCAGGAAAGACAACAACACTGATGGCGATATCGTCTTATCTGGAACAGAAGGGAAGAAAGGCGGCCATCCTGGTCAATGACCTGGGCGCCAAAAATCTGGTGGACGGAAGCTTTACCGGGACCTCCGGCTTTGTCACCGAGGAGATCACCGGCGGGTGCATCTGCTACCAGACCGAGAACCTGGTGGACAAGCTCCGCAGATTCCGTGACGTGCATCAGGCAGACCTGATCCTGTCGGACATTCCGGGCTGCGGCATCGGCGGTCTGGACCATGTCTATCATAAGCTAACGGAAGAATATCCGGAAGAAGTGGTGCTTGCTCCCTTTACGGCGGTGGCGGACCCGGAGAGGCTTCGGGTGATCATGCCGGAGCAGGCGGATCTTCATCTGCCGAAGGAGATGGAATACCTCTTTGATGCCCAGCTCCGGGAGGCGGAGGTCATCGTTCTGAATAAAACAGATCTCCTGACAGAGGAGGAGAAGGAAAAGATCTTAAAGTTCCTCCGGGAAAACTACAGCACGGCGAAGGTATTTGCCATATCTGCTAAGGAAGGCACGGGAATTGCGGAGCTTGCGGAATACCTGATGGAGACAGAATCCCGGGTGCCGGTCAGGGAGATCGGGTACGGCGGGCCGGAATTCCTGGCGGCGGAGGAGAAGATGAGCTGGTACAACCGCCAGTGCTATCTGACGTCGGAGGAAGAATTTGACGGGAACCAGTTCCTGGAATCCTTCTTTGACGCGGTCCGGGGAAGCCTTACTGCCATCGGCAGAAACGTTCCCCACCTGAAGGCCATGGGTGAAACCGCGGAGGGGGATATGGCAAAGCTTTCCCTTCTCGGTGTGGATTATCCCGTCCAGTTTGACCGAAGGCTTAAGGACCCCTGCCGGAGACTGCGGGTCATCGTGAATGCCAGGGCTGTGTGCGAATCGGAGACGCTGGATAACCTGATGGATATTGCTCTTAAGGAGACGGCGAAGGCCTTCGGGCTGTCTCTCAGAGTGTTCTTTACAGAGTGTTTCGGGATGATGGATGATGGATTTGACGAAGCGTAGATGGATGCGGCCGGGAGGTCCGGAACTGACGGAGGCCCTGCTTTCGCTGGGACATGTTTCCGGAAAGAACCTTTTGGTGCTGGATGTGGGCGCAGGAGACGGCGCTGCCATGGAATACATGGCCAAAATGCACCCGGACTGGAGTATCACGGGGATAGACCCGGAGCCGGGGGAGGGCCCAGAAGGTTCCATACAGAAAGGATATGCGGAGAACCTGCCCGCAGAGGATAACTCCTTCGACCTGGTTCTCATGGAATGCAGCCTGTCGAAGTGCAAGGACCCGGATAAGGCCCTGCGGGAGGTCCGGCGGGTGCTTAAACCCGGCGGGAGGCTTCTCCTGTCGGATATGTATTCGAATCTTTCGGAGGAAGAGCTTCATGGGCTGGATCTGCCCGATGGGACCGGGGGCCTGATGGGGCGTCTGGAAACGTCGGAGAGGATATGGTCCCGCATCACGGAGGCAGGATTCCTGGTTCTTCAGATGGAGGACTGTTCCGGGAAGCTGGGAGACTGGGTGGCCCAGACCATCATGGACGGAGAAGATATCGGAGCCTGCCTCGGCATGTCCCTCCGGGATCTGAAGCGGGCAAAGTGCGGCTACTTCTTAAGCTGTGCGGTGATTTCTCCCCTCTGGGATACCCTGTCCTACGCCGGATTAAAGAGCCCCTTCTACCGCAGACGGATTCCGGAAAACATCTCCTTGATGAAGGAATTCCGCAGACTTCCCTTCAGCACGCCGGAGGATATCCGGAAGAACCCGGAGGAATTCCTCTGCGTTCCGCCGAAGGATGTGGCGCGGATCATCACCCTGGGCACCTCCGGCTCCACCGGAGGGCCGAAACGGCTGTTCTTTACGGAAAAGGACCTTCTGCGCACGGCGGATTTCTTTGAGATTGGCATCCAGTACCTGGTGAAGCCGGGCTGGAGGATGACTGTCTATATGGAGGGCCCCGGACGGTTTTCTGTGGGAGGACTCCTGAAGGAAGGACTTTCCCGCATCCATTCCGAGGTGCGGGTCCACGGCCTCATCCGGGACGTGGATGCGGCGGCGGAAGACGGCGCAGATGCTGATGCCTTTGTGGGCGTGCCGGGGCAGATGCATGTGCTGGCCATGGCCCACCCGGAGCTTCGGCCGAAGTCGGTCCTGCTCAGCGCGGATTATGTGCCGGAGAGCGTAAAATCCTTTCTGGAAGAAACCTGGCACTGCCGGGTGTTCACCCACTGGGGCATGACGGAGACCGGGTACGGCGGCGGGGTCCAGTGCGGCGCAAGGGAAGGATACCATCTGCGGACCGGGGACCTTTTTATCGAGGTCATTAACCCGGATACGGGGGAAAATGTTCCCCTTGGCAGCTGGGGAGAGCTGGTGCTGACCACCTTTCACCGGGAGGCGATGCCTCTTATCCGGTACCGGACCGGGGATATCGGGCGGCTTCTTCCGGGGAAATGCGGCTGCGGGAGCCTGATCCCCCGGCTGGATAAGGTCCAGGGGAGACTGCAGAATGTGATTCGGCCTTCCCGGGGAGGAATTCTCACGGTGCATCTTTTGGACGAGATTCTTCTCGGCATGGAAGCGGTGCAGGATTACAGTGCTGTCTGGGAGGAGAATACCCAGTGTCTCATCTTGACAATCAAGCCCCCGGCAGACCATAATTGCAGTAAAGAGAACGTGGAAAAGATGGTGCATGATAAGCTCGGGGATACCTTCGATATCCGGGTGGAGATCGGTGAGGTGAGCTTATACATCGGTTCCGGAAAACGTAAGATACAGAGAATATAATTGAGGCTCACTTCCGGCACAGAGCGCGCAGAAGTAAGGCGCGTCCGGATACGGAAATACAGGGAGGAATAAGCTATGTTTATCGCTGTGACGTCGACGACAGAAGAACTGGACGGCATTGTCCCGAAGACCTTTGAGGAAAGTCCCTTCCTCATGATCATTGATGCGGACAAGAACCAGGTCATCAAGATCTACGGAAAGCAGGACGAGAAAAACATGGTCTTTGCCCAGAAGGTGCTGGACCATGACTGTGAGGCCATCATCTGCGGACCCATCGAAAAGGAACCCTTTGAGCTGATGGCCGGCAAAATGGTCAGCCGCTATGACGGCAGCGGCCACACCGTGGAGCGGGCCTACAAGTATATGGTGCAGTACCGGCTGGATCTGATACGGGATTATATCGGCGGTCCCGGCGCCGTGGGACACAGCCATGATTTCTCCTGCGAGTGCGGCGAAGATGAGGATGAAGAATGATGGACAGAAAGACAGCTGCGGTGATTCTGGCAGCGGGGCGCTCGGAGAACATTGAGGGGATCGCCTCCATGCTGACCGTGGGCCGGACCACCATGATTCAGCGGGAGATTGACACGCTGCGGAAAGCAGGCGTCTCCCCTATCGTCGTTGTGACCGGATACATGGCGGAGGAGCTGGAAAAGCATCTGTCTCACCGCGGAGCCCTGTTTGTGCGAAACGACCGGTATGAAGAATCGGAGATGCTGGATTCGGTGCGGATAGGACTGGGCGCGCTGCCGGAGGAAACGGAGCAGGTGCTGCTTGTGCCGGCGGATATGCCCATGATCAGCCCGGAGACTATCACGACGGTGGCCGAAGGCTGCAGGAATGCGGCGGTCCCTGTCCGTGAGGGAAACCCGGGGCACCCCCTCTGCATGTCGAGGGCGGTCTGGGGGATAATCCTTAAAAGCAGCGGCAGGGAAGGGCTGCGCGGCGTTCTGGCGGAGGCCGGAATTGCGGTAGAACAGATCCCGGTGGAGGATCCCGGCATTCTCATCGATACCAACAGCATGTCGGATTACGACCGGGTGCTGGCTTTGGAGAAGGAGCGCCGTCAGGAGCAGAAAACCTGGTTCCGGGCCGATATCGTGCTGGGACGGGATGAGGAAGCCTTTAACGGACTTACCGCATCATTTCTGGAGGCGGCAGGAGAGTACGGCTCCATGCTGTCCGCCTGTGAAAAGTGCGGCATCTCCTACAGCAAGGGCTGGAAGATGGTCCGTGCAGCGGAGGAACAGTTCAATGTGGTCTTTCTGACAAGACAGCCCGGCGGAGCGAAGGGCGGGTCTTCGGAGCTTACGCCGGAGGGACGCCGTTTTATCGCGGCATACCGCGCATTTGAGCAGAAGGTGAGAGAATATGCCGGGAAAATATACCCGGAATACGCCTCCGCCCTGTCCGGCGGAGGGGACGAGAAAAGACATTGATTTCCCCGGTCAAGTTGTGTATACTGTAAACGCGCCGGACGGGGTATAGTCCGGTTCGTAACAAGTATAAGGAAGTGAAGGCAGATGGTTAGAGTTGCAGTGGATGCCATGGGCGGGGACAATGCGCCTGGCGAGATGGTGGAAGGTGCACTTCGGGCTGCCAGAGAGCGCAGCGATCTGAAAGTTCTTCTGGTGGGCCGGGAGGCGGATATCCGAAAGGAGATTGAGCGCCGCGGCGGTGCACCGGACAATATAGAGGTCATACATGCTGATGAGGTGATTGATACCGGAGAGCCGCCGGTAAATGCCATCCGCAGGAAGAAGAACTCTTCCCTGGTGGTCGGCATGAAGCTGGTGAAGGACGGACAGGCGGACGCCTTCTGTTCTGCAGGCAATACCGGGGCGGTCCTCGTGGGAGGACAGGTGATTGTCGGGCGCTTAAAGGGCGTAGACCGGGCGCCGCTTGCACCGCTTATTCCCACAGAGAAGGGCGTCGCCCTGCTGATTGACTGCGGGGCCAATGTGGACGCAAGACCGAATCACCTGGTACAGTTTGCCCGGATCGGGTCCGTATATATGAAGAATATCATGGGCCTCGATTCCCCCAGGGTAAGTCTTGTGAACATCGGCATGGAGGAAGAGAAGGGCAATGCCCTGGTCAAGGAGACCTATCCTCTCTTAAAGGAGTGCAGCGATTTCAATTTCACCGGATTCATCGAGGCCAGAGATATCCCCCGCGGTGCGGCGGATGTGGTGGTAACGGAAGCATTTACCGGCAATGTCATCCTGAAACTCTATGAGGGCGTGGGGGCTGCCCTGATTCATAAGGTGAAGACAGGAATGCTCCGGGATCTCCGGTCCAAGATCGGAGCGCTTCTTGTAAAGCCCGCCCTGAAGGATACCCTGAAGGACTTCGATGTGACCCAATACGGCGGCGCACCCCTTCTGGGACTTAAGGGCCTGGTGGTCAAGACCCACGGCAGCGCCAAGGCCGTGGAAGTCCGGAATACCATAATCCAGTGTGCAGAATTTGTGCAGAAGGACATCACCGGCAGAATCCGCGAAAGCCTCGAAGCAGCGGCGGAACCTGTTCCGGAACAATAGCATTATATTTACGAGGAGGAAACAGCGTATATGGAATTTGAAAAACTGCAGAGTATTATTGCCGAGGTGATGAGCGTCGACCCGGATGAGATTACCATGGATACCAGATTCACGGATGATCTCGGGGCAGACTCCCTCGATGTTTTTCAGATTATTATGGGCATCGAGGATGCATTTGAGATTGAGATTCCCACCGAAGAGGCGGAAACGATTTCTACGGTCGGCGATGCGGTGGAGAAAATCAAGAACGCGATTAATTGATCGATAACAGGGGCTGTCGCGTTATCAGCGACGGCCCTTTTGATGTATTTATAAATAAGGAGTAGTTATGGAGAAGTTAGATGAGCTGCAGGAGGCGATCGGATATCGGTTCCGGAATCTGCAGCTGCTGGAACAGGCGCTGACCCACAGTTCGTATGCCAATGAGAAGGGACTGGGACATCTGGGCTGCAATGAGCGTCTGGAGTTTCTGGGGGATGCGGTGCTGGAACTGATTTCCAGTGATTTTCTTTATCACCGCTATCCGACGCTTCCCGAGGGAGATATGACGAAGACCCGGGCCAGCGTGGTCTGTGAGCCGACGCTTGCTCTGTGTGCCGCTGAGTTTTCGCTGGGACGTTATCTGCGGCTGGGCCGCGGGGAGGATATGACCGGCGGACGGAATCGGAATTCCGTGGTGAGCGATGCCTTAGAAGCCCTGATTGGCGCGATTTATCTGGATGGTGGTTTTGCCAGCGCAAAAGAGTTTGTGATCCGGTTTGTGATGAATGATATCGAGCACAAGAAACTCTTCTATGATAGCAAGACCATCCTCCAGGAGATGATCCAGGGAAGGCAGCAGGACGAGCTGCGCTATGTGATGCTGGGGGAGGAAGGACCGGACCATGACAAGACCTTCCTGGCCGCGGCGATGCTGGGAAGCCGGGAGATCGGACGGGGCAGCGGCCGCACCAAGAAAGCGGCGGAACAGATGGCGGCATACCGGGGGATTCTCGCCCTCCGTCAGGAGGAAGGTTTATGTATTTAAAGAGCATTGAGATTCAGGGATTCAAATCCTTCGCCAACAGGATTGTCTTTGAGTTTCACAACGGCGTGACGGGCATTGTCGGGCCCAACGGCAGCGGCAAGAGCAACGTGGCCGATGCGGTGCGCTGGGTTCTGGGTGAACAGAGCGCAAAGCAGCTGCGCGGCGGTTCCATGCAGGACGTCATTTTTGCGGGAACCGAGCTCCGAAAGCCCCAGGGATTTGCCCATGTGGCCATCACGCTGGACAACTCAGACCATATCCTGCCTATTGATTTTGACGAAGTGACGGTTTCCCGGAGACTGTACCGGTCCGGGGAGAGTGAGTACAAGATCAACGGCAGTGCCTGCAGGCTGAAGGACATCAATGAGCTGTTCTACGATACGGGCATCGGCAAGGAAGGTTATTCCATCATCGGCCAGGGCCAGATCGACCGGATTCTGTCGGGCCGCCCGGAGGAGCGGAGAGAGCTCTTCGATGAGGCGGCAGGCATTGTCAAGTTCAAGCGCAGAAAGGCCGAGGCCGTAAAGAAGCTGGACAATGAGCAGGCAAACCTGGTCAGAATCACGGACATTCTGTCCGAGCTGGAAAAGCGGGTGGGTCCCCTGAAGCACCAGGCCGAAAAGGCGAAGGAATATCTGGCGCTGCGGGACAGCCTGCGGGATTATGATATTAACCTGTTCCTGACGGAGACAAAGACGCTCCGGGAACAGTTTACGGGACTCGAGGATCGGGAACGGATTCTGGAGGGGGACCTGGCAGAGGCGAAGGAGACCTCCGGCGAAAAGAAGAAGGAGCACGAGGCTCTGAGTCTCGCAGTCGAAGAGCTGGATCGGGTGATCGGGGAAAACGACGAGCAGATCCGGAAAACCGAGGTGTCCATCCAGTCGGGCGAGGGACGGATCGCGCTTTGTGAGCAGCAGATCCAGAACGAAGAGGCCCGGAGTGCGCAGGTAAGTGCAAGAGTTTCCGCCATCGATGCGGAATGTGCCCAGAAAGAGGAGGATGTCCGGGCGGCCGAGGAACAGATTCGCCGCTTTGAGGAAGAGGCATCCGCCGGGGCCGAGGCGCTTTCCAGGCTTTCGGAAGAGGCAGGGGAGCTTTCCCGCGAGGAGAACGAAAAGAACAGTCTCGCGGAACAGCTGCAGCAGGAGGTCATCCGCGCCCTCGGGAAGAAGGCGGAGATTGCGGCCGAGGGACAGCGGTTCCGCACCCAGTACGAGGAGACGGACCAGAACCGGGCGAGACTTTCGGCGAGACTCCTGGAGTATAAGGAGAGCGACCGGGCGGATCAGTCTGAGCTGGAGGAAAAGACAAAGGCGGCGGAGGATGCGGAACGGGAGCTTTCCGATATCCGGACCCGCGAAGAAGAATTGCGGAACATCTGCGGGGAAGAGGACAACAGCATCCGGGAGCTGAACCGGAAGCTGTCCAGCGCCCAGCAGGATTATCATATCTATACCACGAAGCTGGATTCCCTCCGGAATCTGGCCGAGCGCTATGAGGGCTACGGCAACAGCATCCGCCGGGTCATGGAGCAGAAGGAGAAGGTGCAGGGCATCCACGGGGTTGTGGCGGACCTGATTTCCACCGACAAAAAGTACGAGACGGCCATCGAGACGGCGCTGGGCGGCTCCATCCAGAACATCGTGACGGATTCGGAGCTGACAGCCAAGCGGATGATTGAATTCCTGAAGAAGAACCGGTTCGGCCGCGCCACCTTCCTTCCGATGGACAGTGTCCGGGGACAGAAGGACGCCATCCGGAAGGAAGTCCTGGAGGAGCCGGGCGTGCTGGGAACGGGCAATCTTCTGGTCCGGACCGACCCGCGGTACCGGGGCCTGATGGAATATCTGCTGGGGCGCACGGTGGTGGCGGATCATATCGACAATGCCATTGCCCTGGCGAGAAAGTATAAGCACAGTCTCCGCATCGTCACGCTGGAAGGAGAACTGCTCTCGGCCGGCGGATCCATGACGGGCGGCGCGTTCAAGAACAGCAGCAACCTGCTGGGACGAAAGCGCGAGATGGAGGAGCTGGAAGAGAAACAGGAAAAGGCCCTGGAGGCCGTGGAACATATCCAGATTCAGCTGGTGGAGACGGAAGAGGCCCAGATCCGGCACCAGGAGGAGCTGGCCGAAACCAGAGAACAGCTGCAGAAGCAGATGGTGGCCGTCAATGCCGCCCGCATGGAGGCGGAACAGGTCCGGGAGCGTCAGCAGGAGCTGCAGAAAAACTACCAGGATCTGGAGAAGGAAAAAGAAGAACTGGAGGCGCGCCTGGAGGAACTTAAGGAATCGCGCCGCAGGTCAGAACAGGAAGCGCAGAAGCTCGAAGAGCAGAATGAGGAGATGTCTTACCGTCTGGATGAGCTTCAGGTCGCTCTTGCGGACCTGAAGAAACGGCGGGAAGAGAAGGAAAAAGAGCTTTCGGAGAAGACGCTGGAGGATTCCCGGATGCACCAGAAGGGTGAATTCGTCCGGGAGAACCTGGAACGGCTGAAGGAAGAGATCGCGGCGCTGTCTGCGGAGAAGTCACAGCTGGAAAACCAGGGCAGCGGCACAAAGGACCGGATGGAGACATCCCGGAAGGAAATCGAGACGCTCCAGACAGAGCTGGAAGGCCTCCGGAAGGAGCTGGAAGAATACCGGGCCATCTCCGAGGCACGCCGGAATGAAAAAACCGAGAAGGCTGGCCGGCAGAAGACCTTCTTTGCGGAGAAGGAAGAGCTGGACAACCGGATAAGGGATCTGGAAAAGGACCTCATCCGTCTGCAGAACCAGAAGGAGAGACTGTCGGAGAAAATCGGCCACCAGGCGGAATATATCCAGAACGAGTACGGCCTCGGCTACGGCGAGGCGGAGCGGTACCGGAATCCGGAGCTGGGGAGCACCGCCGCCATGCGGAAGGCAGCTTCCGGTCTGCGGGAGCAGATCCGCGCCCTGGGCAATGTGAACGTGGGCGCCATCGACGAGTATAAAGAGGTCTCGGAGCGCTGCACATTCATGGAAAAGCAGCACAGCGACCTGAAAGCGGCAGAGGCCGCGCTCCTTCGGATCATCGAGGAGCTGGACACCGGCATGCGGAAGCAGTTTGAGGAGAAGTTTCAGGAGATCAGCCGGGAATTCAACGCGGTCTTCAAGGAAATGTTCGGCGGCGGACATGCGACGCTGCAGATCGAAGAAGGCGTGGATATTCTGGAGGCGGGCATCGGCATCATTTCCCAGCCGCCGGGCAAAAAGCTGCAGAATATGATGCAGCTCTCCGGCGGAGAGAAGGCGCTGACCGCCATCGCGCTTCTGTTCGCGATTCTGAATCTGAAACCGTCGCCCTTCTGTCTCCTTGACGAGATTGAGGCGGCGCTGGATGACGCCAACGTGGACCGGTTTGCAAGATACCTGCACAAGCTGACCAAGCATACACAGTTTATCGTGATCACCCACCGGCGCGGCACCATGGTAGGAAGTGACCGTCTGTACGGCATCACGATGCAGGAGAAGGGCATCTCCACCATGGTTTCGGTAAGCCTGATTGAGGCGGAGCTGGACCGGGAAGAGAAGAAAAAGAGCAGTACTTAAAAGAGACAGGAGAACATTATGGCTGAGGGGAAAAAGGGATTTTTCGGACGGCTTTTTGAAGGCCTGACCAAGACCAGGAACTCGATCGCCCAGGGCATCGATTCCATATTCGGAGGATTTTCCTCCATCGACGAAGACTTCTATGAGGAGATAGAAGAGACACTGATCATGGCGGACATCGGCATCAAGACCACCACGGCCATCGTGGAGGATCTGCGGAAGAAGGTGGCCGAGAATCACATCAAGGAGCCGGCGGCCTGCCGGGATCTCCTGATCGCGTCCATCCGGGAGCAGATGATTCCCAACGAGAACGCCTATGAATTTGAGAACCGCAAGTCGGTGGTTCTGATGGTCGGCGTCAACGGCGTCGGCAAGACCACATCGGTGGGCAAGCTGGCAGACCAGCTGCGCGCCCAGGGCAAAAAGGTGATTCTGGCGGCGGCAGATACCTTCCGCGCCGGCGCCATCGAGCAGCTGACCGAGTGGGCAAACCGGGCAAATGTGCCGCTGATTGCCCAGCAGGAGGGATCGGATCCTGCGGCGGTGGTATTTGACGCCGTGGCGGCCGCGAAGTCCCGGAATGCGGATATCCTGATCTGTGATACTGCGGGACGGCTGCACAATAAGAAAAACCTGATGGAAGAGCTCCGGAAGATCAACCGGGTCATTGACCGGGAGTACCCGGATGCCTACCGGGAGACCCTGGTGGTGCTGGACGGCACAACCGGCCAGAATGCCCTCTCACAGGCCCGCCAGTTTATGGAGGTCTGCGATGTGACGGGAATCGTGCTCACGAAGCTGGACGGCACGGCAAAGGGCGGTATCGCTGTAGCGATACAATCGGAGCTGGGCATTCCGGTAAAATACGTGGGCGTGGGTGAGAAGATTGACGATCTGCAGAAGTTTGATGCCAATGATTTTGTGAACGCTCTGTTTGAGCGTCCGGAGGAGTCATGAACCAGTTCTGGAAGAATATGGGAATGCAGGGGAATATCATCTATCTGCTCCGGTGGGGTTTCATCTCTGTCCTCATCGGGATTGTGACGGGGCTTGCGGGTACCGCCTTCGGCCATGCGGTGGCGTGGGCGACGGGGACATTCAGCGCCCATCCCTGGCTTCTGTTCCTTCTTCCTGCTGCCGGTCTGCTGATTCTTTGGATTTATCATGTGTTCGGGGAGGATAATAACCGCGGCACCAACATGGTGCTGGAGTCCATCTATGCGGAAAACCGTATGCGGCTGACCATGACGCCGACGGTGTTTCTCGGTTCGGTTCTGACCCACCTCTGCGGAGGTTCGGCGGGGCGTGAGGGCGCCGGGCTGCAGATGGGAGGAAGCCTGGGAACCTTTATGGGAAAGATCCTCCGGCTGGATGAGAAGGACATGAATATCGCGGTGATGTGCGGCATGAGCGGCGCCTTTGCGGCCCTGTTCGGAACCCCTGTCGCGGCGGCCATTTTCTCCATGGAAGTCATAAGCGTGGGCGTCATCTATTACGCGGCGCTGGTGCCCTGCATTTTCTCCGCTTTTACGGCGGCAGGGCTGGCACAGGCCCTGGGACTTCCGCCTACCCGGTTTGCCACGGTGAGTGTTCCGGATTTTGATGTGCGCCTGGCGTTCATGATGGTCCTTCTGGGACTTCTCGCTTCCGGCGTGGCGGCGCTGTTCTGCATCGTGCTCGGCGGCACATCCGCGCTCTATAAAAAGTTTATCGAAAAGCCATGGGTGAGAGTCCTGGCAGGCGGCGCCCTTATCGTGGTCATGACCCTTCTTTCCGGAGGGACAAGGTACAACAACAGCGGTGCGAACCTGATCGCGGCAGCTCTGGGGGGACATGTTTACTGGTATGATTTCCTGCTGAAGATTCTGTTTACGGCGGTGACCCTGGAGGCCGGATACAAGGGAGGCGAGATTGTGCCCTCCTTTGCCATCGGCGCCTGCTTCGGCTGCCTCTTCGGACAGATCCTGGGCCTGCAGGCGGAGCTCTGTGCAGCCTGCGGCATGCTGGCCATCTTTGTGGGCGTGACCAATGCGCCCATCTCCACACTGATCATCGGACTGGAGATGTTCGGGTATACGGCGATGCCCTGCTTTGCCATCGTGATTGCGGTCAGCTTTACCCTGTCCGGATACTACAGCCTCTATTCCAGCCAGAAAGCGGTCTATTCCAAGACAAAGACGGAGTATGTGAACATGGCGATGCACACCAACATGAAGATGCATCCCTTTGAATAACCACAGAAACCGGTATCATATTCCGGGTGATTATGATATAATATTTCCAGTATCGGCTTATGGAGGAAGACAAGATGAAAATGAAACGTGTGCTGCTGAAGCTTTCCGGAGAGATGCTTGCCGGAGGGAATAAGAGCGGCTTTGATGAAGCTACGGTCAAGGAAGTGGCCATGCAGGTAAAGGAAGCGGTGGATGACGGCGTTGAGGTAGGCGTCGTGATCGGCGGAGGCAATTTCTGGCGTGGCCGGGATTCGGAAAATATCGACCGGACCAAGGCAGACCAGATCGGCATGCTGGCCACGGTGATGAACTGCATCTATGTCTCCGAGATTTTCCGAAGCGAAGGCATGAAGACGGAGATCCTGACACCCTTTGCCGTGGGTACCATGACAAAGCTCTTCTCGAAGGACCGGGCACTCAAGTATCTGAAGAAGGGCACTGTGGTGTTCTTTGCCGGCGGTACGGGACATCCCTATTTCTCCACCGATACGGGAGCTGCACTCCGGGCTGTGGAGATTGAGGCAGACTGCATCCTTCTCGCGAAGGCCATCGACGGCGTCTATGACAGTGACCCGAAGCTGAATCCGGAGGCGAAGAAGTACGATCAGCTGACCATCCAGGAGGTCATCGACAAAAAGCTTGCCGTGGTAGACCTGACAGCCTCTGTGCTCTGCATGGAGAACCATATTCCGCTGGCAGTTTTCAGCCTGGATGAGAAGAATGGCATTGCCAATGCACTGAAGGGAAAAATAAACGGTACGGTTGTTACCGCATAAGATAAAAAGGAGAGGAATTATGCAGGAAGTACTGAAAGGCTACGAAGAGAAGATGAACAAGTCCTATGATTCGATGCTGTCGGATTTTGCTGCCATCCGTGCTGGCCGCGCGAATCCGAAGGTACTCGATCACATCCGCGTGGATTACTACGGAACACCGACCCCGATTCAGCAGGTGGCGAACGTATCCGTACCGGAGGCGCGGGTCATCTCCATCGCACCCTGGGACAAAAAGATGCTGAAGGCCATCGAGAAGGCAATTCTCACCTCTGACCTGGGCATCAATCCGGGCAACGACGGTTCCACCATCCGCCTGGTATTCCCGGAGCTGACCGAGGAGCGCAGAAAAGAGCTCTCCAAGGACGTAAAGAAGAAGGGCGATGCGGCCAAGGTTGCCGTGCGGAATATCCGCCGCGATGCGAATGAAACCATCAAGAAGATGGAGAAGAAGGGCGAGATCTCTGAGGACGATCAGGAAGATGCCGAGAAGGATATCCAGAAGATGACCGATAAGATGATGGAAAAGATCGACAAGGCCATCGAGGATAAGACCAAGGAAATCATGAAGGTCTGATCTGCCGGATTAAAAAAGATACTAGGGGGAAGGGGCTGTTGCATGAACAAACAGCCCCTTCCTTGCGGGAGGAGAAACATGGAGGAGAGACTGGAGAATCTGGTGATTCCGCGTCATGTGGCACTGATTCTGGACGGAAACGGACGCTGGGCGAAGAAGCGGGGGCTTCCGCGCACGGCGGGCCACAAGCAGGGGTGTGTGGCGGTCGAGCAGATCGTGGAGGACGCCGCGAGACTCGGCATCGAATACCTGACGGTTTACGGCTTTTCGACGGAGAACTGGAAGCGCTCCGCGGAAGAGGTGGGCGCGCTGATGCAGCTGTTCCGTTTTTACACGAAACGCCTGCTGAAGATTGCCGGAGAGAACAATGTCCGGGTTAAGATGATCGGCGACCGGTACCGTTTTGCGCAGGATATCATCGACGGCATCAACACCCTGGAGGAAAAGACCAGGGACAACACGGGACTGACCTTTGTCATTGCGGTCAACTACGGAAGCCGGGATGAGATACGCCGGGCGGTGCAGAAGATGCTTACGGACTGCAGGGACGGAAAGCTTTCCCCGGAAGAGGTGGATGAGGCAAAGATTACCTCTTACCTGGATACGGCGGGAATTCCGGACCCGGACCTGATGATCCGCACCAGCGGAGAGCTCAGGCTTTCCAACTATCTGCTCTGGCAGCTGGCCTATGCAGAGCTCTATGTGACCGATACGCTGTGGCCGGATTTTAACCGGGAAGAGCTGATTCGTGCCATTGAGGCCTACAATAAACGGGAACGCAGATTCGGCGGCGTAAAGCAGGGGTGAGTGCATGTTTCGTACGAGACTTATCAGCGGCATAGTGCTGGTGGCCCTGGCCATCGCTGCCATCCTGGCGGGAAAACAGGTGGTGTTCGCCGTATGTGCGGCGCTTTCCTTTATCGGACTTTTTGAATATTACCGGGTGGTGGGACTGGAGCATACCAGCCTCGGACGGACGGGCTATGCAGCCTGTGCCGTACACTATCTGATGGTGGCGACGGGCTGGGAGCGGTATACCTCCCTGTTCATCATCGGCGCGCTGATGGTGATTATGGCCAATTATGTCCTCCGGTTTCCAAAGTACCGGATTGAACAGGCGACCAATGCCTTCTTCGGCGTGGTCTATCCCGGCGTCATGCTGTCCTATATTTACTATGTCCGGGCGATGCAGGACGGTAAGATCCTGGTATGGATCATCTTCCTGAGCGCCTGGGGATGCGATACCCTGGCCTACTGTGCGGGGCGGCTCTTCGGAAAGCATAAGCTGGCGCCGGTGCTGAGCCCGAAGAAGACCATCGAGGGTGCCATCGGCGGAACCCTGGGGGCGGCCCTTCTGGGATTCCTGTTCGGCATGGCCTTCCGGGAGAAGATGGATGAGGTGCTGCGGCCGGAGCTGGTCTGCGCGGTTTCCTGCGGCGTGGGCGCGCTCATTTCCCAGATTGGAGACCTGGCGGCCTCCGGCATAAAAAGGGACCATGACGTGAAGGATTACGGCAATCTGATCCCGGGGCACGGCGGCGTGCTGGACCGGTTTGACAGCGTGATTTTCACCGCGCCGGCGGTCTATTTTGCCATTATTTTCCTGCTGTAAGGCGGCAGACGAAAGAGAGAAGTAATTCAGTATGAAGAATATCAGTATTCTCGGGTCCACGGGTTCCATCGGAACCCAGACCCTGGAGGTTGTGAGAAATAACGGGGATATCCGGGTGACAGCTTTGGCTGCGGGCAGCAATGTCAGCGCCCTGGAGCAGCAGATTCGGGAGTTTCGCCCGAAGATTGCAGTATTATATGATAAGAAGGCGGCAGCGGACCTGGCCGTCCGGGTGAAGGACCTGGATGTACAGGTCCATTCCGGTATGGAGGGGCTGATCGCCGCGGCGACCGAGAAGGACGCGGAGATTGTGGTCACTGCCGTGGTGGGCATGATCGGCATCCGTCCGACCATCGCAGCCATGAAGGCGGGAAAGGATATCGCCCTTGCCAACAAGGAAACTCTGGTGACGGCGGGCCATATCATCATGGACCTTGCCCGCACCGAGGGTGTGAAGATCCTTCCGGTGGACAGCGAGCATGCGGCCATATTCCAGTGTCTGCAGGGCTCCGGGAATAATCCGGTCCACAAGATTCTGCTGACGGCCAGCGGCGGCCCCTTCCGGGGAAGAACGAGGGAGTCCCTCCGGGACATCCGTCCCGCGGATGCCCTGAAGCACCCGAACTGGCATATGGGAAAGAAGATTACCATTGACAGCTCCACCATGGTCAACAAGGGGCTGGAGGTGATGGAGGCCCACTGGCTCTTTGACGTGACGATGGACCAGGTACAGGTGGTGGTTCAGCCCCAGAGCGTGATTCACTCCATGATCGAGTATGTGGACGGGGCTGTGATTGCCCAGCTGGGAACGCCGGACATGAAGCTGCCCATCCAGTACGCCCTCTATTATCCGGAGCGGAGATACCTTCCTGGAGAGCGGCTGGACTTCGGAAAGCTTAAGGACATTACCTTTGAGGATCCGGATCCGGTGAACTTCCCGGCCCTTTCCCTGGCATACCGGGCAGGAACGGCGGGCGGAAGTCTGCCGACGGTATTCAACGCGGCCAATGAGCTGGCGGTTGCCATGTTCCTGGAGGAAAAGATCGGGTATCTCACCATCGACGACATGATCGAGGCGGCCATGAACCATCATCGCATTATCGAGAATCCCACGGTGGAGGAGATTCTGGAGACGGAAGCCTGGACAAGAGAGTTTATAGAGAGCAGAAGCTGGTAAAAGAAGATGAGTATAATTGCGGCAGTTCTGGTATTCGGCCTGATTGTTCTGTTTCACGAATTCGGGCACTATCTGATGGCCCGGAAAAGCGGAGTCTGCGTCCTGGAGTTTTCCCTGGGTATGGGCCCGAGAATTGTGAGCTTTGTCCGCGGCGGCACCCGCTATTCCCTGAAGGCGCTGCCCATCGGCGGCTCCTGCATGATGCTGGGGGAGGATGAGGCCGACGTGCCGGAGGACATGATTCCCCCGGACGCGAAGGGCCTTCCCTTCGGAAAGGCGGCGGCCTGGAAGCGGTTTCTTGTGATCGCCGGCGGGCCGGCCTTTAATTTCATCCTGGCATTTCTGTGCTCCTGCTTTGTGATCGGCCTCTTCGGCTATGACCGGCCGGAGGTAAGCCAGATTATGGAGGGGTATCCCGCACAGGAGGCGGGGCTTATGCCCGGGGATACCATCACGGGCATCAATGGACACCGGGTCCTGATTTACCGGGATATCACCGCCTATATCATGACCCACACGGGGAAGGAGCTGGATATTACCTATGAGCGGAACGGGGAAGCGGGCCGCACGGTGATTACCCCGAAGTATTCCCAGGATGCGGGGAGGTATCTGATTGGTATTACCGGCGGCGGATACCGGAAGGCGGAGAATCCCCTGCGGGTGGTGCAGTACGGCGCCTACGAGGTCCGCTACTGGGTCTATCTCACCTGGCAGAGTCTGGGCATGCTGGCCCGGCGGGAAGTCAAGGAAGAGGACATCGGCGGTCCGGTGAAGATCGTTTCCATGATCGGGGAGACGGTCAATGAGAGCAGGCCCTACGGCATGATGATCGTGCTGCTGAACCTGGCCAGCATGTGCGTCTTTCTGTCCGCCAACCTGGGCGTCATGAATCTTCTGCCTTTTCCGGCACTGGACGGCGGACGCCTGGTGTTTATTTTCCTGGAGATGATCCGCGGAAAACGGGTGGACCCGGAGATCGAGGGAAGGATCCACGTGGTGGGATTTATGCTGCTGATGGCGCTGATGGTCGTGGTTTTCTGGCATGACCTGCAGGGCCTGTTTAAGTAAGAGAAAGTAGAATCGGAGATAGGTAATATGACATACAGAGAACAGACAGATATTGTGCACATCGGCAATGTGGCCATCGGCGGGGGAAATCCCGTGCGGATTCAGTCCATGTGCAATACAAAGACAGAGGATGCGGCGGCAACAACGGCCCAGATTCTCGCGCTGGAGAAGGCGGGATGTGAGATTATCCGGGTGGCGGTGCCCCATATGGAAGCGGCAAAGGCCCTGCCGGAGATCAAAAAGCAGATCCATATTCCCCTGGTGGCGGACATTCACTTTGATTACCGGCTCGCCATCGCAGCCATCGAGAACGGGGCGGACAAAATCCGCATCAATCCCGGAAATATCGGGTCGAAAGACCGGGTGCGGGCCGTGGTGGATGCGGCGAAGGAGAGAAATATCCCCATCCGTGTCGGCGTAAACTCCGGATCCCTGGAAAAGGAGTATCTGGAGAAGTACGGCGGCGTGACGGCCGAAGGCCTGGTGGAGAGCGCCCTGGGCAAGGTGGCCCTCATCGAGGATATGGGATATGATAATCTGGTCATCAGCATCAAGTCCTCGGACGTTATGATGTGCGTCGACGCCCACCGGCTGATTGCGCCGAAGACACGGCATCCCCTGCACGTGGGCATCACGGAGGCCGGCACGGTGACGGAGGGCAATATCAAGTCCGCCGTGGGTCTGGGACTCATTCTCGGACAGGGAATCGGCGACACCATCCGGGTGTCCCTGACCGGAAGTCCATTGGAGGAGATTTATTCCGCAAAGCTGATTCTCAGGACCCTGGGACTCCGGAAGGGCGGAATCGAGGTGGTATCCTGCCCGACCTGCGGCAGAACGCAGATCGACCTGATCGGCCTGGCCGGGCAGGTGCAGGAGATGGTGCGGGATTACCCGCTGGATATAAAAGTGGCTGTTATGGGCTGCGTGGTCAATGGGCCCGGTGAGGCCAGAGAGGCCGACCTCGGCATCGCCGGGGGCATCGGAGAGGGACTGCTCATCCGGAAGGGTGAGATCGTGAAGAAGCTGCCGGAAGCGGAGCTTCTGGGGGCCCTCCGCGCAGAGCTGGACAGCCTGATGGAGCAGAGAGGCTGACAAAGACGGAGCAGATGCCATGAGAGCGTTTCTTGAAGTATTTCCGACCCTGAACGTTACGGAGAACCTGCGGGGACTCCTGGAGATGGTTCAGGTGGAGCGGGTATCCATCAACCGGGATCGCACCCGGATTTCCGTGTACATTGAAAGTCCGAGACTGATGCCCCGGCAGAATATCGAAAAGATGGAAGAGGGGATCCGGTCCCAGCTTTTTCCGCAGAAGAACGTTCAGATCCGCATCTACGAAAAGTTCCGTCTCTCCGGCCAGTATACGCCGGAAAAGCTCCTGAAGGTCTACCGGACAAGTATTCTCCATGAGCTCCGGCAAGCGAGCATCCTGATGTATCAGATGTTCCGAAAGGCCCAAATCACCTTCCCCGAAGAGAACCTCATGGTGCTTACGGCCGAGGACCGGGAGATTATAAGGGACAAGGCGCCGGAACTGGCGCGTATTCTGGAGAAGATATTCACTGAGCGGTGCGGCCTTCCCACGGAGGTGCAGTTTGACTGGATTCCTCCGGTGGAAAAGGAAGAGCAGGAAGAGGTTCTTTCACCGGTCATCATGAAGACTGAGGAAGAGGCACTGCCTGCAGCAGAAGAAGTATCATCGGCAGGGCCGGAACAGGCCCTGAAGAAGAAAGAGAGTGCCGCAAAAGAGAATAAAGAGGCCGGAAAGGAGAAGACGCCCCAGGCAGCTCCGCAGAAGAACGGCTGGAAAAACGGAAAGGGGAAGGGATCCTTCCGGAAGCCCTATGTCCGCTCCGAGAATGCGGACGTTCTCTACGGCCGCGACTTTAATGACGATCCGCTGCCGATCAATGAGCTGGACGGACATCTGGGCATGGTGACCATCCGCGGAAAGATCATCTTCACCGAGACCATGACCCTGCGGTCGGGCTCCACCCTCTTTATGGCCAATATCACCGACTTTACGGACACCATCCGGGTCAAGATGTTTGCCGATGAGGAGAGTGCGCCGGATGTGAAGGCGGCCCTCTCCGAGGGACAGTTTGTCCTGATCAAGGGCGTGGCCAACAATGACAAGTTTGACGGAGAGCTGACCATCAGCTCCGTTTCCGGCGTAAAGAAGTGCAGCGACTTCCGCATCCGCAGAGAGGACCACAGCCCCGTAAAGCGGGTGGAGCTCCACTGTCATACCAAGATGAGCGATATGGACGGCGTCTCCGATGTGGGCGCCATCCTGAAGCGGGCGGAGTCCTGGGGAATGGATGCCCTGGCCGTGACGGACCACGGCTGCGTCCAGGCCTTTCCGGACGCCCTGCATACAAAGCTTTCCCCGGATTTCAAGGTTATCTACGGGATGGAGGGCTATCTCGTCAACGATATCGAAGAGCTGGTGGTAAACGGAAGGGGACAGGATCTGGACTGCACCTGCGTGGTGTTCGATATCGAGACCACCGGATTCAGCCCCGTGACCAACCATATCATCGAGATCGGCGCAGTCCGGGTGGAGAAGGGACAGATCACGGACCGCTTCAGCACCTTCGTCAATCCCCAGGTGCCGATTCCTTACCACATCGAGCAGCTGACGGGCATCAATGACAACATGGTCCTGTCCGCCCCGGTGATCAGCGAGGTTCTGCCGAAGTTTCTGGAGTTCTGCGGCGATGCGGTGATTGTGGCCCACAACGCCTCCTTTGATACCTCCTTTATCCGGGAAAATGCCAATCGCCTGGGACTGACCTATGAGCCGACCATTCTGGATACGGTAACCCTGGCGAGACTCCTTCTGCCGAACCTGAACCGGTACAAGCTGGATACGGTGGCCAAGGAGCTGAAAATCTCACTGGAGAATCATCACCGGGCGGTGGATGATGCCGGCGCAACGGCGGAAATCTTTGTCCGGTTTCTGGAGATGCTTCATGCGCGGGATATCCACGATCTCGGGGCGCTGAATGCGCTGAGCGAGATGAGTGCGGAGACCATCATGAAGCTTCCCACCTACCATATCATTATCCTTGCCAAGAATGACCTGGGACGCATCAACCTCTACCGGCTGGTATCGGAATCCTGCCTGAATTACTTCCGCAGGAGGCCGCGGATCCCCAAGAGCCTTCTCATGAAGTACCGGGAAGGCCTGATTCTGGGTTCGGCCTGCGAGGCGGGAGAACTGTTTCGGGCTATCGAGCGGGGCGTTCCGGACACGGAGCTGGGAAAGATCGTGAGTTTCTACGATTATCTGGAAATCCAGCCCATCGGCAACAACGAGTTCCTGATCCGGGATGAGAAGAGCGATGTAAAGGACGAGGAGGATCTCCGGAATCTGAACCGGAAAATCGTCTCCCTCGGGGAACAGTTCAAAAAGCCGGTCTGCGCCACCTGCGACGTCCATTTCCTGGACCCGGAGGATGAGGTGTACCGGCGCATCATCATGTACAGCAAGGGCTTTGAGGACGCAGACAACCAGGCGCCCCTCTACCTTCGGACCACCGAGGAGATGCTCCGGGAATTCGAGTATCTCGGAAGCGACAAGGCGAAGGAAGTGGTCATCGACAACACCCGCAGGATCGCGGACATGTGCGAGCGCATTTCCCCGGTCCGTCCCGACAAGCGGCCGCCCATCATTCCGGATTCCGACAAGACCCTCCGGACCATCTGCTACAACCGGGCCCACGAGATGTACGGGGAAAACCTGCCGGAGATCGTTACCGAGCGTCTGGAGAGAGAACTGAATTCCATCATCAGCAACGGCTTTGCCGTCATGTATATCATTGCCCAGAAGCTGGTGTGGAAGTCCAATGAGGACGGGTATCTCGTGGGTTCGCGAGGTTCTGTCGGCTCCTCCTTTGTGGCGACCATGGCGGGAATTACGGAGGTCAATCCCTTAAGTCCCCACTATTACTGCACAAACTGCCATTACAGCGATTTTGATTCGCCGGAGGTAAAGAAGTTCTCCGGCATGGCCGGCTGCGATATGCCGGACAAGGTATGCCCGGTCTGCGGAAAGCCGCTGGTCAAGGACGGATTCGACATCCCCTTCGAGACCTTCCTGGGATTCAAGGGAGACAAGGAGCCGGATATCGACCTGAACTTCTCCGGCGAATACCAGAGCCGCGCCCACACCTACACGGAGGTTATCTTCGGCAAGGGACAGACCTTCCGGGCCGGCACCATCGGTACCCTGGCGGACAAGACGGCCTACGGCTATGTTCTTCACTACTGCGAGGAGAAGGGCATACGCAAGCGCCGGTGCGAGATGGAGCGGCTGGCCTCAGGCTGCGTCGGCGTGCGGCGAACCACGGGACAGCACCCCGGCGGAATTATCGTGCTTCCTCTGGGCGAGGAGATCTATTCCTTCACGCCCGTGCAGCACCCGGCGGATGACATGACCACCCGCACCGTCACAACCCACTTTGATTACCATTCCATCGACCACAACCTGCTGAAGCTGGATATTCTGGGACACGATGATCCCACCATGATCCGCATGCTGCAGGACCTGACGGGAGAGGACCCGAGAACCTGGCCCCTGGACGCGCCGGAGGTCATGAGCCTGTTTCAGAACACCGACGCTTTGGGCATCACCCCCGAGGATATCGGCGGGTGCAAGCTGGGCGCCCTGGGAATCCCGGAATTCGGCACAGACTTCGCCATGCAGATGCTGATGGATACCAAGCCCCAGTACCTGTCGGACCTGGTGCGTATCGCCGGTCTGGCCCACGGCACCGACGTCTGGCTGGGCAATGCGGAAACCCTCATCAAAGAGGGCAAATGTACCATCAGTACCGCCATCTGCTGCCGTGATGATATCATGGTTTATCTGATCGCCCAGGGCATGGATAAGGGACTGTCCTTCAAAATCATGGAGGCAGTCCGCAAGGGCAAGGGACTGCAGCCGGAGTGGGAGACGGATATGAAGGCCCACGGCGTGCCGGACTGGTACATCTGGTCCTGCAAAAAGATCAAATACATGTTCCCGAAGGCCCACGCGGCGGCCTACGTCATGATGGCGTGGCGCATCGCCTACTGCAAGGTGCATTATCCTCTGGCCTACTATGCGGCCTTCTTCTCCATCCGTGCCAGCGGCTTCTCCTATGAGCTGATGTGCATGGGCAGAGAGAACCTGGAGAAGAACCTGGCGGACTACAGGGCCCGGTCAGATTCCCTCTCCGCCAAGGAGAAGGATACCCTGCGCGATATGCGGATTGTGCAGGAGATGTACGCCAGAGGCTATGAATTTGTTCCCATCGACATCTATAAGGCGGATTCCCGGAGCTTCCGCATCGTGGACGGAAAGCTGATGCCTTCCCTGGGCAGTATCGACGGTCTGGGAGAGAAGGCGGCGGACGCCATCGTGTTTGCGGCGGAGGACGGGCCCTTCCTGTCGAAGGAGGACTTTATAAGCCGGACGAAGGTGTCCAAGACCATCTGCGAGCAGATGGCAAATCTGGGACTGCTTAACGGCCTTCCGGAGAGCAACCAGCTCTCGCTGTTCGACATGCTGTAGCAGAGGAATTCAGGGTTCTCTGTAAACATATTTTAATAATTGTTTTATTTTTATGTCCCTGCAATTGTGGTATATTATATGTCATATGTGGGAGTCTGTTTTCTCGCGGGATGCGGACTTCCGCGGCATATTTATTCACAAAATAAGGTTTCCTGCGCTGAAAAGGGCAGGAGATTTGCATTGCGAGGACAGAAGTATGGAAGAAATCAAGTTTGACAACACGCAGGAGGAGAAGGAGACGAAGGCCTGGAAAACGGGCCGGAACATCCGCCTGACCTCCCTGGGCAAGGCAGTCTGCGCGGGCGCAGGCCTTCTTGCAGTGTGCCTTCTGGCCGTCGGCGCAAGAAGCTGCGGCAAGGGCACCGAACCGGGAGGAGCAGGAAAAGAGGCGGAAGTCGTCGCGACAGAAGAGACCACATTAAGCCCCGAGGAGGAGCGTAAGCTTCAAAAGCAGGCGGTGGTGGATTCCTATGAGAATCTGGGAATTGCCAATGTGGAAGGATATATGAACATCCGGCAGGAGCCGAATACGGAGTCGGATATCATCGGAAAGCTTCAGGAGGACGCTGCCTGCAGCATTGTGGATGACAGCACGGAGGGCTGGTATCAGATTTCTTCCGGCGGCATCACCGGATATGTGAAGTCGGACTTCATTCTGACCGGTGAGGAGGCCAGAGCAAAGGCCATGGAACTGGTGCAGGACCGGGCGGTGGTGACCGCGGATGCGGTGAATATCCGGAAGGAGCCCACGACGGACGCCGAGGTGGTGGCCCAGGCGCTGAATAATGAGAGATACATCATCGAGGTGCCGGAGCAGGACGGCTGGATCAAGCTGCTCTCCGGCTATGTGGCCGCCGATTATGTGGAAGTGAAGCCGGCCCTCAATGAGGCGAGAAAGCTGGATATGCGGACCATGGTTCTGAATCTTTACAAGAACCTGGGCATCTCCAGTGTGGATACTTACCTGAATGTCCGGGAGGAGCCCAGCGAGAGCGGCAAGATCATCGGAAAGATGACCAGTAAATGTGCGGCGGAGATTCTGGAGACTTCCGAGGACGGCGAATGGTACAAGATTCAGTCGGGACCGGTCACGGGCTATGTAAAGAAGGATTATATTCTCACAGGCGATGCAGCCAATTCCCTGGCGCTGGAAGAGGCAAGGCTTATGGCCATCGTTTCCACGGATATGCTGAATGTCCGCACGGAACCGTCCACCGACGCCAAGATCTGGACCCAGATCTCCAATGCGGAGCGCTATGACGTGGTGAGCCAGCAGGACGGCTGGGTCGGCATTCATCTGGATGAGGAGGAAGTGGCCTACGTCAATTCCGAATATGTGGATGTCCGCTATGCGCTGTCGGAGGCCATCAAGTTCTCACCCATCGATGAGAAGAGCATCCTCCGGAGTGACCTGGTAAACTATGCGCTGCAGTTTGTGGGCAACCGCTACGTCTGGGGCGGCAATGATCCCCATACCGGCGCCGACTGCTCCGGTTTCGTGAAGTACTGCTACGCCCATGTGGCCGGCATTACCCTGGAGCGTGTTTCCAGAGACCAGGCCCGTCACGGCACCGCCATCGATTCTTCCGCCATGCGTCCGGGAGACCTGGTATTCTACACCAACGGCGGCGGAACCGTCAATCACGTGGCCATGTATATCGGCAACGGACAGATCGTCCATGCGGCAAGCCGCAGGAGCGGAATCAAGATTTCCACCTGGAATTACCGCAAACCTTATCGTATTGTCAATTATATCGGAGATTGAGGTACCTGATTATGGGAGATAACAATCTGGATTATAAAGAGAGGCTCGACCGGGCGAAAAAGCGCAGAGAGGGTAAGGATCCCATGCGGCCGGTGATGATCGGCGGCGGTGCCGTTGCGGCGGTGCTGGCGCTGGTGGCCGGCGTGCGGCTCATGCAGGGCGGAAGCATCGCTCTGCCGGAAAAACAGCCGGAAACCGTGGTGGAAACTGCGGCGGAAGAAACGGTGGAGACGGAGCCGGAGACTCTCTCAGAGGAGCAGATCCGCGAGAGCATGGAGGCAGCTGTCTGGGAGGAGAAGGAAGCGGTTATTAATTCCTATGAGAATCTCGGCATCGTCCAGGTCAGCGGCTTCCTGAACATGCGGGAGGAGCCGGACAAGAACGCGAAGATCAACGGCAAGCTTCTCGGAGGCAGCGCCGTCAGCATCATTGATGATTCGGTGGACGGCTGGTATCAGGTGTCCTCCGGCGGATTTACCGGCTACATCAGCAGAGAATTTGTTCTGACGGATGACGCGGCCAGAGAGAAGGCCAGAGAGCTGGTGAGCCGCATGGCGGTCATCAACACCGAGAAGCTGAATGTCCGCGAAGAGCCCAGCCAGGAGGCCAGGGTGACCGAGCAGGTCATGAAGAATGAGAGATATGCCATTGTCTCCGAGCAGGACGGCTGGATCCAGATTCCCGGCGGATACATTTCGTCCGAGTATGCGGACGTGAAGTTTGCCCTCAACGAGGCGAGAGAGCTGGATCTGCAGACTGCCGTGCTGAATATGTATGATCAGATCGGCATCTCCAATGTGGACAATTACCTGAATGTCCGCGAAGCTCCCAGCGAGGAGGGCGCCATCATCGGCAAGATGCCGGGCAAGGCGGCCGGCGAGGTGCTGGAGGTGTCCGAGGACGGCCAGTGGCTGAAGATTCAGTCCGGCCCTGTCACCGGATATGTGAAGGCAGAGTATATCATGACCGGAGATACGGCCAAGCAGTTCGCCCTGGAAAATGCGAAGCTCATGGCTATCGTGAATACGGACATGCTGAATGTCCGCACGGAGCCGAAGACCGAGGCCGGAATCTGGACCCAGATTTCCGGCAGCGAGCGCTATGATGTGGTCAGCCAGCAGGACGGCTGGGTCGGCATTTCCATCGATGATGATACAGCCTATGTATCCACCGACTATGTGGATGTCCGCTATGCCCTGAATGAGGCCATCAAATATACGCCGCCGGCACCGGTGGTGGAGAAGCCGAAAACCACCAATTCCGCAAATCTTCCGAGCCGGAACAGCGGGAGCAGCTCATCGGGCACAGGCTCCTCCGGCAGCAGCGCGTCCTCCGGCAGCAGCTCCTCCGGCGGCGGCTCTTCCTATCAGACATCGCCCGGTGCAAGCGCCGGTGCGGTTTCCGGAACCCGCGGAGACGTGGTCAACTACGCCACCCAGTTTCTGGGCAATCCCTATGTTTACGGCGGAACCAGCCTGACCAACGGAACCGACTGCTCCGGATTCACCATGTCCGTCATGAATCACTTCGGCGTAAGCCTGCCGCACCAGTCCGGCGCACAGTCCGGATATGGCACGGCGGTCAGCGCGGAGAACATGCGGCCGGGTGACCTGGTATTCTATTCCAAGGGCGGCGGCATCAACCACGTGGCAATTTACATCGGAAACGGACAGGTGTGCCACGCATCCAACGCGCGGGACGGCATCAAGATTTCCACCTGGAATTACCGTACGCCGACCACCATCAGAAATGTTCTGGGAGACTGATATGGGACAGATAGGAGCAATCATATTCGGGGCGTTTTTCATCGCCTGCCTTGCGGCAGCCGTCGTGCTGCTCTACGGGGACAAGCCCATGTCGGTGAGCCCCTGCAGAACCTGTACCGCGGACTGCCCGTCCAAGGGAAAAGAGATTAAGCCGGAGGAGGCCGCAGTGACCTGCGCGTCCACGAAGGCAAAAGATGATATTAATGATAAGATCAGGAAGCTCAAACAGCAGGATACCGGAAAAGGAGAACAGGATGTTTAAAATCGGGTTTGACAATGACAGATATCTGAAGATGCAGTCGGAGCGCATCCGCGAACGGATCGGACAGTTTGGAGGAAAGCTCTATCTGGAATTCGGCGGCAAGCTGTTTGATGACTATCACGCCTCCCGGGTTCTTCCGGGATTCCGGCCCGATTCGAAGATCAACATGCTGGTCCAGATTCGGGAGGACGTGGAGATCGTCCTGGTCATCAATGCCAATGACATTGAGAAGAACAAGGTCCGCGGAGACCTGGGCATCACCTATGACATGGATGTTCTGCGTCTGATCGACGCCTTCCGCGGCTACGGCCTCTTTGTGGGCAGCGTGGTTCTGACAAGATATGAGGGACAGGAGAGCGCCGTCGCCTATGAGCGGAAGCTGCAGTCCCTGGGCGTGAAGGTGTACCGCCATTACACCATTCCCGGCTATCCGGGCAATGTGCCGCTGATCATCAGCGACGACGGCTTCGGCAAGAATGAGTATATTCAGACATCCCATTCTCTGGTGGTGGTAACCGCCCCGGGTCCGGGAAGCGGCAAGATGGCCGTCTGCCTGTCTCAGCTGTATCACGAGAACAAGCGGGGCGTGAAGGCGGGATACGCGAAGTTTGAGACTTTCCCCATCTGGAATCTGCCCCTGTCTCACCCGGTCAACCTCGCCTATGAGGCGGCAACCGTGGATCTGAGCGACGTCAACATGATCGACCCCTACCATCTGGAAGCCTACGGCGTCACCACGGTCAACTACAACCGGGATGTGGAAGTATTCCCGGTACTGAACGCCATCTTCCGGAAAATCTACGGGGAATCGCCCTACAAGTCTCCGACGGATATGGGCGTCAATATGGCCGGCAACTGCATCATGGATGACGAGGCCTGCCGGGATGCGTCCCGCCAGGAGATCATCCGCCGCTATTACAAGGAGCTGTGCGAACAGCGCAAAGGGGCGGCAAACGAGGCGGCCATCGGCCGTCTGGAGCTTTTGATGGAGAAGGCGGAGACCACGATTCAGGACCGCAAGGTGGTGGCAGCGGCTGACCTGGTGGCGGAGCTGACCGGAGAACCGGCGGCGGCCATCGAGCTGCCGGACGGCAAGATCATCACGGGAAAGACCACGGCCCTTCTCGGTGCATCCTCTGCCATGCTGCTGAATGCCCTGAAGACCCTGGCCGGCATTCCGGATGAAGTGAAGCTGATCGCGCCGGAGATTATCGAGCCCATCCAGCACCTGAAGGTTTCCCATCTGGGCAATAAGAACCCGCGGCTGCATATCAATGAGATTCTGATTGCGCTGACCATCTGCGCCTCCACCGATGAGGCGGCGGAGAAGTGCATGGAGCAGCTGGACCGCCTGAACGGATGCGAGGTTCACTCCTCGGTTATTCTGGCGTCGGTGGATGAGCAGACCTTCCATAAGCTGGGCGTGAACCTGACATGCGATCCTCATTACCAGACAAAGAAACTGTTCCACGGATAATTCTTCTGCGGAGCGGAAAGGATTAATAACCGGATGAGAAAACTCTTAACTGTATTTTCTCTTGCCCTTGCCCTCGCCTGGACGATGCCGGCTTATGCGGAAGGACCGGGCGATGCCATTCTCCAGATTCCAGCGGAAACGGCGGAATCCGGAACAGACAGCGGGGCGCTGTCCGGACAGGAGCAGACAGCTTCTTCCGGGAGCAGCGAAGCATCGGATGAGTCCGCCTCTGTCCCTTCCTATGTGCCGATCCACAAGATACCCCACGAACGGTATCTCTTTATTCCCCACGGGATGGAAAACTCGACGGACGGTACCGAAACCTTCCGGACGCTGAACGATCCGCGGCACGGAAACGAAGGCTATATGCGGAATAACCGCAGTGCCGGAAATCTGTACCAGACCGACTGGGAGGCCCTTCATGCAGCCATGGAGGCCTTCGTGCAGAAGTACGGCGTGACATCCTGTGCGACTCCCTTTGAAAAGGAACTGGCGATTATCCGCGGCATCATGCATGAGTGCAGCTATGCGGAGACGGAAGACCTTTCCGCCTATACCGCCTACAGCTGTCTGGTGCAGCACAAGGCCCAGTGTGCGGGATATGCGGACGCCTTCCTGCAGCTGGTACGGTACGCCATGCCGGGTACGGATGTCCGCTACATTCACAGTGACTGGCACGCGTGGAACCTGATACAGCTTGACGGCGACTGGTATCACGTGGATGTTACCTGGGAAGACGACGACAGTGCAAACGAGATTCGAAACTACTTTGTAAACCTGGAAGATGACCTTATTGAGGCGATGGGATACCATCACTGGGTGCGGGAAGACAGCGGCGTACCCATGGTTTCGGCTGCCGACGGATACCGGTATGGTCCCATGTCCGTAGAGCTTTACCGGATGAGCGGCGGAGCTTATGTGCAGCCGGAGCCGCCGGCCCTGACGCTTTCCGCGTCCGGCCTTATGGGCGTGATGAACGGGGAGGATGTATTTCAGCAGACCCTCTCCGCGGTATCGCAGGCCATGACCGGCTCACAGCGCATCGTGCGCGTATTTATTCCGGGGCTTAACCACGGCGGAAGCAGGGAGAGCATCCGGACAATGATGCAGCAGGTGACCAATGTGCTGCACCGCCAGATGATGTATGTGGCAAGACCCTGGTATGATTTCCGGGGCGGTACGCTGCAGTATCGGGTCACAATGACGGGAACCATGATCGAGATTATACTTCCGGATATGCAGTCCTGAGCGCAGACGGAAGAAGATGGGAGGAAGAATTATGAGATTTTGCCCGAATTGCGGATCACAGGTTGATGACAATGCGAAATTCTGTACCGGATGCGGTGAGAAGCTGATGCAGCCGGCACCGGCACCGCAGCCGCAGCAGCCGCAGTACAGACAGAATGTGCCGCCGCAGCCGCAGCTGCAGTACGGCCAGAATGTACCGCCGCAGGCGCCGGTATACGGAACGCCGGTGAACAATTATGACTACGGCCAGATGCAGGAGCCCCCGAAGAAAAAGAAGGGGAAGGGCCTTCTCATCGGTGCCGCGGCAGCCGTCGGCGTGTGTGCTGTCGGCGGAGGCGCATTCCTGGCACTCCGCGGCCTTGGCGCATCCCCGGCCCAGGAATTCCTTCTCTATCAGAAGGAAGCCCTGGTGGATCAGTCCATGAAGCAGATGGAAGAGAACCTGGACCGGCTCGGCAGCGGAAAGTTCACCTCGGATATGACCCTGTCGGCAGATGTTTCCTCCGACAACGGACTTGTGGGAAGCATGGTCACCGGTATGACCAAGGATTCCTCCGTGGGACTGAAACTTGATGCCTCCGGCAGTGAGATTGTCCTGAATGCGGACCTGAACCTGATGGGAAGCCCGGTGCTGGACGGCGTCATTACCTATAACGCCGGAACAGCCGGCTTTTATATCCCGGCTCTCGATGATACCTATTACACCGCAGATCTGTCGAAGATGATGCAGAAAAACGGAATCGATGTTGATCTGAGCAAGGTGAAGCTCCCGGAGTTCACCGGAAAAGAATGGACAGACATTCTGACGGATTATACCGCTATTGTCTGCTCCGCAGTCAATGACGACAATGTGACCCTGGAGAAGAAGGAAGACTTCACTCTGGAAAAACTGGAAGCTGACTTCACCGGCAATGTATACACCTGGCAGCCGACAGAAGAAGATATCCAGGAGATGCTGGAGAAGCTGGCGGACCACATCGATGAGGATGAGAAGCTCAGGGAATCGATCTATAAAGTGGCGGACCCGGAGGTTGTGGACATGTTCGCCCGCGCATCCGGAGAAGACTCCTTCAGCTTTGAGTCATATCTGGAGGAGGGGCTGAAAAACGCCGCGCAGCAGATTCGCGACAATGCGGCAGATACGGGAAAAGAGCTGGTTGAGAACGAGTTTACCTGGACCCTTTATGTTGCCGACAAGAAGGCAAAGATGATTAAGATTGCCACAAAGGACGGCGCAGGACTGATCATTGAAATGGACGGCGACAAGGAAAAGGACTATTCCGTGGCCGTATGGTCCGAGATGAGCAGTGATATTGACGTCCGCACGAGCTACACCAAGGACGGTTCGGTATATACCGGAGAGAGCACCACAACGAGCTCCGAAGGCAATGTGAAAACCACCTTTGCGATCGATGAGTCGAAGAAGTCGGTGTTCGGCACGCCCTACGGCACCTATGACATCGAGATGGATGCGCTGCAGGGAACCGGCATCCACTTTGAGGTGGCCGAATCCGAGAACGGCGGCGCCGATCATATTATCAGCATGAATAACCTGTCGTCCCTGTCCGAGGGATATGTGAGCAGCGGCACCATTACCCTGAACGCGACCGAGACGACGACGGCTGAGCTTCCTCCGTCTTCCGCAAAGACGCAGGATATCACCGACTGGGATGTAAATCAGCTGGAGGACCTGTTCATGAAGCTGGGTCAGTCCCTGGAGCAGAATGTCCTGCCGAATCTGACGCAGGCAATCGGCTTCTGATGGCCGCGTATACCGCAGTCCTCAGAGACTGTGTGAAGAGATACAGAAAGCGCGGAGGAGATGGGATCGTTCTCGGTCCCATATCCCTTGGCGTTTCTCCCGGAGAGGTGCTGGGACTGCGCGGGGAGAACGGCGCGGGAAAAAGCACCCTCATGGGAATGCTTTCCGGAAGCTTTGCACCGGATGAGGGCGAATGCATGTATGGAGAGGGCGTCCCGGGGCACATAGGCTATGTGCCCCAGGAGCTCTCTCTTTATGAGGATATGACAGGACTGGAAAACCTCCGGTTCTGGGGACTGGCCGCGGGTCTGGCCGGAAAGATGATTCCCGTCCGGAGCAGGTGGCTTATGTCGCGGTTTGCGCTGGAGGACAAGGCCGGCGATCCGGTCCGGAGCTACTCCGGCGGCATGAAGCGCAGGCTTCACATGGCATCGGCTCTCATGCTGACGCCGAAGCTGCTGCTTCTGGATGAGCCGACGGTGGGCGCCGATGCGGCCTCGGTGGACATCATCCTGGACACGGCGCGCCATATCGCGGATATGGGCAATTCCGTCGTGATCATCAGCCATCAGCCGGGAGAACTGGAGAGGATAAGCGACCGCATACTGCTGCTGTCTGCGGGACAGATCAGGGGGATGGTCTGATGTCGGGGATTCGGGCTGCAATCTACAAGGACTGGAAGTTATTTCTGAAAAATGCAGGACTGCTGACGCTGGTCCTGCCATTTGTGCTTCTGATGCTGATGCGCATCGGGATGAGCGATCTGTCCAGTGCCCAGTACATCCGGCCGTTTGTGATCGGTGTCCGGGACGAGGATCAGACGATTATGTCAAAGTCCCTCATAGAACAGATGCGCCGGGTGGAATTCTTCGGGGATGTGATTGTGCTTTCGGAGGATGATGCTGACGAAGAGGCGCTGGAGCAGGGGGCGGCGGCCGTATTTACCATACCCGCCGATTTCTTTTATGACGCCTATACAGGCATCCAGCAGCCGGTGCGGGTTACCCTGAACAGCACGAGAAGACCGGAGGCTGCCGTGTTCCGGATGATATTCACCTCTGTCATGGATATCATGCGGGAGGGACAGGCGGCGGAGGCTGCCGTCTACGGTTTCTGCTATCCGGAGCCGGATGAGGCCGTGCTTAATCAGATGCACTCCGACGGTTCCGCAAGACTCTTAGAAAATACCCTTCGGCGAAACGGCGCATTTGCCAGAAATACCTCGCAGACGGATATTGCGGGGGCGCTGATCCGCCGGGTGGCGGCAGCGGCATTTGCCTTTCTTGCGGTATTTGAGGCCTCGGCGGTGTTCCGCACCATTCCGGAGGAAAAACGGCGGGGAATCCGCAGCCGGTTTCAGGCCGTCGGCGGGGGAGGGAGCGCCTTCCTCCTTTCGAGGAGTCTTCTTCTTGCAGTCATCCTTGCGCCGGCCTATTTTGCCATGTGGCTGATTCTCTGCGCAGGCGGTGCCGTTCTTTCCGGGGCGGCCGCCGGATATATCCTGTTCTGTGTTCTCTTTACGGCAGGTGTCTCCGGAATGATGCTGGGATTTCTGAATGTTTCGGGGGACGGGGCAGCTGCGGCGCGCTACGCCAGCTGGTATCTCCTGCTGGGACTGATGCTGGGCGGAACCCTGATTCCGGCATCCTCCCTTCCCCGTTTTCTTCACGATGCCATCCGGCTGTTTCCCACCGGATGTGCTATGTATGTATTTTCCGGACTCGGCAGAGGGATCGCGGCATCCGGCATTCTCCGGGTGATGGCGCCATTTCTCGCCGTGAGCCTTGTGTTTTTCCTTTTAAGCCTTCCGGTGCGTCTTTTTGCGGAGCGGGAGAGCACCTCCCGCAGAGCAGGCGGAAGGAGCAGTGGCAGGGCATCCGGTGCCGGCAGGGAGACCATGATGGCCTCCCGGTATTTCGGAATGTCTGCCATGAAGTTCCGGAAGATGACCGGCGGCCTTTTTGGGATCTTCTGTCTGCTGGCTGTTTCCCTCGGGGCGGGCGCCTGCGTCTTCGGCGCTTTTTCCGGTGCCGGCGAGACCATCCGCATTGCCGTGACCGAAGAGGAGGAGAGTACAGAGTCTAAGCAGTTTATCGAACTGCTGCGGGATATGGGAAATATCGAGGTTCTCCCGGAGACGGCCGAGGAGGCCGCACTCCGGCTTCTGGACGGAACCGTAGAGGGAAGTCTTACCATCCGGCGGGGCTTCTCCGATTACGTGAAGGGTACGGGAGATGCGGTATCCTCCGGGGACAGCCTCCACGTGCTGGCCTATGAGAGCGCGGCGGCTTCCTTCTCGGCACAGGGTATGCGGGAGATTGTCTCCGGACAGACCATGGTGCTCCGGACCCGGAACGGCATAAAGGACTGGGCGGAAGGCCTGCTGGGACATACCCTTTCTTCCGAAGAGACGAAAAGCCTGGAGGCGCGGATGGAGGCGGAAGAAGAGAAGAAGCGAAAAGAAGGCGCCTTTTATGAGATCCGGTGGTCGGAGGGTGCGGCAGCGGCCGACCCCTTTGTACCGCGTCCCGAAGCCTTCGCGGCGCTGACCATTCTGTTTGCGGTGCTTTCTTCCTCCGTCTGGTGCGGCAGAAGGGATAACCGGAGCGCGGAACGACGGCTTCTGTCCGCAAGAGGCGGAACCCTTCTTTCCTACGGGACGGATTTCTTTGCTCTGATTATGACGGGAGGGACGGCGGCGGCCGGGTACGGTCTGCCCTGGATTCTTAGAGGACAGCTTCCGACCGTGCAGGTTCTTTTGTCCGGTGCCGGATACCTGGCGGTGACGGCGATGCTTGCCCTGTTCTTTGTCCGGAATACGGGCGGGGAGGGAGGAACGGACGCGCTGACCTCCTTCCTGGCGCTTGCCCTCTGCATTCTCGGCGGGTGCTTCCTGGATCTTAGGGATACGCTGCCGGTGATGTCTAAGCTCTCCGAGATACTTCCCCCGGGACTTCTTCTTTACCGCGGGGAGAAGGGAATCGGCTTTGCGGCCGCAGCGGCCCTGCTGTTCTTCCTGGGGGCCGGACCCGGGCGATTCCGTCAGAATCATTGATTATTATGAAAAAAAGCTTTATACTTGATCCGACCTTACGGGTCGGATCAATTTGAGGAGACATCGTTATGGCGTTACGTGATACTATTTTTGCCCTGTTTGCCGCATTCGCGGTGACCGCCGGGCTCTGTCCCTATGCAATTCCCTTTCTGCACCGGCTGAAGTTCGGACAGCAGGTCCGGGATGACGGGCCCCAGTCCCATCTGAAAAAGCAGGGAACACCCACTATGGGCGGCATTATGATTGTGGCGGGCATTGTCATATCCACGATCCTGTTCGCCGGAAGATACCCCGGGGTGCTTCCCGTTCTGGGACTCACCGCCGGTTTCGGACTGACCGGTTTCGCGGATGACTACTTAAAGATCGTGAAGAAGCAGTCGGAGGGGCTTAATCCGAAGCAGAAGCTCTTTCTGCAGATTGCGATCACCGGCCTCTTTGCCGCATATATGGTGTTCCGCTCCGAGGCGGGAATGACCATGATCATTCCCTTCATTCACCGGACCGTTACCCTGCCGGTATGGGCAGGCGTTCCGGCCCTGTTTTTCATCGTACTGGGAACGGACAACGGGACGAACTTTACGGACGGTCTGGACGGACTTCTCTCCAGCGTGACCCTTCCCGTAGCGATGTTTTTCGGTGCGGTATCCCTTTCGCAGAACGCGGGCATTTCCCCCATCTGCGGCGCCGTGGCAGGAAGTCTGATGGGATTTCTCCTGTTTAATTCCTACCCGGCCAAAGTTTTCATGGGAGATACCGGGTCGCTCGCCATCGGCGGGTTTGTGGCGGGTTCGGCCTATATGACCCAGACGCCGCTGTTTATTGTTATTGTGGGGTTCATCTACTTCATCGAAGTGGTTTCCGTCATCATCCAGGTCGGCTATTTCAAGCGGACCCACGGAAAGCGGTTTTTCCGCATGGCACCGATTCATCATCATTTTGAACTTGGAGGATGGTCAGAGACGCAGGTTGTGACAAGATTTACCGTTGCCACCGCGCTTCTCTGCCTTATCGGATATCTTGCACTGTAGGGAGGAAAAGAAAAACATGGGTAAGAAAGTACTGGTAGCCGGCGCGGGAAAGAGCGGCTTTGCCGCGGCAAAGCTTCTTCTGAAGAAGGATAAAGAGGTCATTCTCTATGACGGCAACGATAAACTGGATAAAGAAAAGCTGAGAGCGTCCTTCGCGGAAGATGACAAGGTGGAGATTCTTCTCGGCGAGCTGACCCGGATGGATCTGCTGGGCGTGGAGCTGGCGGTGGTAAGCCCCGGCATCCCGCTGACCGTTCCCTTCGTAAAGCTGATTGAGGACTGTCAGATTCCGATCTGGGGAGAGATTCAGCTGGCCTATCACTATGCGCAGGGCAGACTCTGCGCCATCACCGGCACCAACGGAAAGACAACCACGACGGCGCTGACCGGCGAGATCATGAAGACCTGGTACAAGAGCGTATTCGTGGTGGGCAATATCGGCGATCCCTATACGGCCCACGCTCTTGAGACCACACCGGAGTCCATGACCGTGGCGGAAATCTCCAGCTTCATGCTGGAGACGGTTCTGGATTTCCATCCGAATGTCAGCTGCATCACCAACATTACGCCGGACCATCTGGACCGTCACGGCACCATGGAATGCTATACCCAGGTAAAGGAGAGCATCACAAAGAACCAGACAAAGGAAGATACCTGCGTGCTCAACTATGACGACCCGGCACTCCGGGCCTTCGGACAGACCCTGGATCTTCATGTGGTATGGTTTTCCAGCAGAGAGTCTCTGGAGAACGGCTACTGCCTGGACGGGGACCGCATCGTATACCGGGAGAACGGCAAGACCACCGATATTCTCGGCATTCACGACATGCAGCTCCTCGGCCGCCACAATTATGAGAACGTGATGTGCGCGGTTGCCATGGCCCAGGCCTCCGGCGTGCCGCTAGAGAAGATCCGCGAGGCGGTAAAGAACTTCAAGGCGGTGGAGCACCGCATTGAATTTGTCGAGGAGATCCGCGGCGTAAAGTATTACAACGATTCCAAGGGAACCAATCCGGATGCGGCCATTCAGGCGATCCGCGCCATGCCGGCAAAGACCCTTCTGATCGGCGGCGGTTATGACAAGCACAGCGAATATGACGAGTGGATTGAGGCCTTTGACGGCAAGGTCCGCTATCTGGTGCTGATCGGCCAGACCCGCGAGAAGATCGCGGAATGCGCGAGACGGCACGGATTTAACAACATCATGTTTGCGGAAAATCTGGAAGAGGCGGTCCGCGTCTGCGCTTCCTATGCCGAGGAAGGCGATTATGTGCTTCTGTCGCCGGCCTGCGCAAGCTGGGGACAGTTCCCGAATTTCGAGGTGCGCGGAGAGAAGTTCAAGGAGTATGTCAGAAATCTGAGGTAAGGATTTATGGCTGGAAAAGTCAAAGCGAAAAAAGCGGGCAGGCATCAGTTTTACGACCTGGAGCTTCTCGTCAGCATTATCTTTCTCTGTGTGTTCGGGCTTGTCATGATCTACAGCGCAAGCTCCTACAAGGCCCAGCTGGACTACGGCAAATCCTCCTATTTTGTGGAGAGGCAGGCACTGTTTGAACTGGTGAGCTTTTTTGCCATGCTGATCGTCTCGAAGCTGGATTATCACCGCTTTGCAAAATATGCCATACCGGCCTACCTGGTTTCCTTTATTCTCCTGGGGCTGACGGCACTGACTCCCCTGGGCGTGGCATCCCACGGAAAAAAGAGATGGCTGAAGCTGGGACCGGTACAGTTCCAGCCCACGGAGTTTATCAAGATCGCCCTGATTCTCCTGATCGCGGTGATTGTGGCGAGACTGGGCGTAAAGGTCAATGAGCTCAGGAATGTCCGGCTGATCATTCTGCTCAGCGCTCCGCTGGCGTTCGGCGTTACCCTCAACAACCTGAGTTCGGGAATTATTATCTGCGGCATTGTCTATGTCATGCTCTTTGTATCGGTCAAGAAAAGGTGGCCCTTCTTTGCCCTGATGGGATTCCTGATAGGCGTGCTGATTCTTGCCCCCTATATCGGGGATGTGCTGGTAAAGCTGAGGATTCTGCAGGATTACCAGCTGGCCCGCATCAATGTGTGGAGAAATCCGGTCAAGTATTCCCGGTCCGGCGGCTATCAGGTGCTGCAGGGCCTTTACGCCATCGGTTCCGGCGGCTTCTTCGGAAAGGGCCTGGGACAGAGCCTGCAGAAGCTGGGCTTCGTGCCCGAGGCGCAGAATGATATGATATTCTCCATCATCTGCGAGGAGCTGGGCCTCTTCGGCGCGGTCTGCCTGATCATGATGTTCATGTTCATGATTTACCGGTTTGTGGTAATTGCGGAAAATGCCCCCGACCTCTTCGGTTCCATGCTGGTGGTCGGCATTATGGCCCACATCGCGATTCAGGTCATCCTGAATATCGCCGTGGTTACCAACGTCATTCCCAACACCGGTGTTACGCTTCCCTTTATCAGCTACGGCGGAACCTCTGTCATGCTGCTGATGGTGGAGATGGGAATCGCCCTGAGCGTATCGAACCAGATAAGACAGGAAGAGAAGAATGTATAACGAAGAGAGAACTCCCGCGTTCCGGACGGAGCAGGCGGCTCCGGAGAAGGTAGGGCATTATGTTTTCCAGCACCGGAAAACATTTCTTCCCGCTGCCATCGCAGCCGGAATTCTGCTGTTTCTCCTGCTCATCGCCGCCGTGCCGATCCATGAGGTGACGGTCAGCGGAAACCGGCATTACCAGCCGGAAGAGCTGGAAGAGCGGATACTCGGCGATGTTCCGGGAAAAAGCGCGCTGCTGACATGGCTGCAGTTCCGGCTGCGGCCCCACAAGGTGATCCCCTTCGTGGAGGATTACCGGATAGCCTTCCGCGATCCGGTCCGGGTAGAGCTGATTGTATATGAGAAGAGCCTGGTGGGCTACGTGAGCTATATGGGAAGCAACATGTACTTCGACAAGGACGGAATGGTGGTGGAGAGCACCCAGGAAGTCATTGAGGATGTACCGCTGGTGACCGGCATGAGCTTCGGACACATCGTCCTGAATCAGGCCCTGCCCGTGGATGACCCGGAGGTCTTCGGGGAGATTCTGACGCTGACGCAGGTGCTGGAAACCAGCAATATTAAAACCGACAGGATCAGCTTCAACGAGAGCAAGGAAGCGACCCTTTATATCGGCAGTCTCATCGTGAGGTTAGGCTCCAGCGACAACATGAGCGGCAAGCTGATGGAGCTGAAGGACATCCTGGCGGACTATCCGGACCTGGCGGGAACCCTCTATCTTGACAGCTATGACGGTTCAAATAATAATCCGATGTACAGATTTGAGCAGAATTAGTATTGATTTTTTTGAGGTAATGAAATATATTAGTTAGTGACCCTGCCCTTTTGCGGGCAAGGTGACTTTGTGTTTGACAGCATCTGGAGCATAGAAGAGCTCGCTGCCGCGCTGCGGCAGGCATAGCTGAGGAAGATAGTTGTTCGTAAAGAGGAGGAAGCATTTTGTTAGAGGTGAAGATGAGCGAGTCAGAGAACTCGGCAAGAATCATTGTTGTCGGCGTTGGCGGAGCCGGAAACAACGCGGTTAACAGAATGATCGATGAGAATATTGCCGGTGTGGAATTTATCGGCGTGAATACCGATAAGCAGGCCCTGTCCATGTGCAAGGCGTCCACACAGATGCAGATCGGCGAGAAGCTGACCAAGGGACTCGGCGCAGGCGCACAGCCTGAGGTTGGAGAGAAGGCAGCGGAGGAGAACCAGGATGATATCCAGACTGCTCTCAAGGGAGCGGACATGGTATTCGTAACCTGCGGTATGGGCGGCGGTACAGGAACCGGCGCAGCTCCCGTCATCGCCAGAATTGCCAAGGATATGGGCATTCTCACGGTCGGCGTTGTGACAAAGCCTTTCCGTTTTGAGGCAAAGCAGCGTATGAACAATGCCCTGAACGGCATTGAGAAGCTGAAAGCCAGCGTAGATACCCTGATTGTCATCCCCAACGACAAGCTGCTGGAGATCGTGGATCGCAGAACCACCATGCCGGATGCACTGCGCAAGGCCGATGAGGTCCTTCAGCAGGCCGTGCAGGGAATCACCGATCTGATCAATGTTCCGGGTCTCATCAACCTTGACTTTGCGGACGTTCAGACTGTCATGATCGACAAGGGCATCGCTCATATCGGTATCGGACATGCCAAGGGCGACGACAAGGCTGTTGAGGCCGTCAAGCAGGCCGTATCCAGCCCGCTGCTGGAGACCACCATCGACGGTGCAAGCCATGTTATTATCAATATTTCCGGCGATATCAGCCTGATCGAGGCCAACGAGGCCGCTACCTATGTTCAGGAGCTTTCCGGCGATGATGCCAACATCATCTTCGGTGCAATGTATGATGAGAATGCCCAGGATGAGTGCACCATCACCGTTATCGCAACGGGCCTTGACGAGCACAGCACTGGCATCGGCGCAAGACCGGCGGGCACATTTGCCCAGAATGCATCTGCATCCCAGGCAAGACCGCAGAGTCCGGCACCGAAGGCTGTTCAGACCTACAAGCCGGAATCTGCTTATGTGCCGAGTACACCTGCTCCGGAGAAGAAGGAGACGGTGAAGCCTCTTCCGCAGGCTCCCGCACAGCCCTTTACTCCGACCCAGACCCAGACGCAGATCAGTATCCCGAGTTTCCTCAAGAATAAGAGATAATACCGAATACGCCAATTTTTCAGGACCATGCTGCTGCCGGCGGTATGGTCCTTTTCAAGTCAGGAGGAAGATATGAAAGAACTTCGCAAGCTGCTCATGGCATGCGGTGAAGAGACAGACCGCGAAACCGCAAACCGGATCTTTGACCTGGTGCGGACGGAAGAAGAGATGTATACCATCATTGTCCGGGTAACCAATAACTTCTACATGGATGAGGAGGACGGCGTTCCCACGGCGTGGATTTTCACCGACCATTCCTTTGCCGAGGACAATGTGCGGAATATCCGGGATCTCGGACTGGAAGTGCGGGAGATGGAGATTGCACCGAAGCAGAGGCTGGGATTCTTCAATGATCTGTACCGCAGCGGCATAGAGGCCATCACCATCGACCACGGACAGGACAGCGCCTTCACCATGTCGCTCTTCAATCTGATTACCAGACCGGATGAGGAGACCGGAAGCACCCTGAATCCGGGACTGGTGCGCGCCGCCAACCGGTTCTATCAGGGAATCTCCAAAAACCGCGTGACCCCGCAGGATCAGAAGGAGTTCAGCCGGGAGCTGGCCGAGGCCATGTACCTGATTCCCATGAATCCGGAAACCGGGAAGAACCCGATGGTGACCAACAAGGCCGGCGGGAAGTATTTTGCCGTCTTCAGCGATCCGACGGAGTTTTTCAAGTTTGACAGAAAGCACATCTACGAGGCCGGAAGAATGAGCTTCAAGGATCTGCGGAAACTTGCAAAAAAAGCCGACGGGATTGTGGTAAATCCCTTCGGCTTCGGACTCGGACTGGATCTGAACAAGATTGACCGGATTCTGGAAGAACTCAGCGTGCAGTAATCAGGACTGGTTTTTCTTGTAGAGTTCGAGGAGACCCTTCAGAAGAAGGGTACCGTCATAGATAACAGGATGATTCATATAAGGGAGCAGGAGCTTGAAGATGCCGCCGGTGGCAATGATGGACGGTTTGCATCCGAGTTCCTGCTCTATCCGTGTAAGCAGGCCGTTTATCATGTCGGCATGGCCGCAGATAACGCCGCTGCGCATGCTGTCCTCGGTATTCTTTCCGATGACGTGTTTCGGCGGATCGAGGCTTATCTTCGGAAGCTGGGCCGTGCCGGAGCAGAGGGCGTCCAGGGAAAGACGAAGGCCCGGAAGGATGCAGCCGCCGATGTAGTTGCAGCCCTTGTCAATCACCGAGATGGTGGTGGCCGTTCCGGTGTCCACGATGACCAGAGGCGGTTCGTGCTCCCGGAGGGCGCCCACCGCATTCACGATCATGTCGCTGCCCACGCTTTTGGGGTTGTCCATGCGGATATTGAGACCGGTCTTGATTCCGGAGCCGACGAAGCGGGGACGGATGCCGGTGATTTTGCGGATGGCCTCCGACAGAGTGCGGTTCAGGGGAGGTACGACTGAAGAGATGATCGCGCCTTCGATGGAATCCGGGGAAATCCCGTAAATATCCAGAATGGTTTTCAGAGAGATGGCGTATTCCAGGTTCGGTTTGCCGATCACCGTGGTGATGCGCTCCCAGAAATAGGTCTGTTTCGCGTCGATGCATCCGATGGAAATGGTGGTGTTCGCGATATCAACTGCCAGAATCATGGGCCGTACTCCTTCCTGTTGTGTTTCGTATGTTCAGAGTATACAAGATCCTGTGTTTAAAGGCAAGATTCAGTTGACTTGCGACAGTGGCTGGAATAAAATATCTGTATTGTCCTGCACCCTCTCTAAGAGAAGAAAAACCGGCCGGGATGGCCGGCGCCGGGCAATTAAAGGAGGTTTTCTTGAGCATTTTGCATGATGAGATTCAAAAGAGGCGTACCTTCGCCATTATTTCCCACCCCGATGCCGGTAAGACGACCCTGACCGAGAAGTTTCTTCTCTATGGCGGCGCCATCAATCTGGCCGGTACCGTCAAGGGCAGGAAGGCGACCAAGCACGCCGTTTCCGACTGGATGGAGATCGAGAAGAAGAGAGGAATTTCCGTCACTTCCTCGGTGCTTCAGTTCAATTATGACGGATACTGCATCAATATTCTGGATACTCCGGGACATCAGGATTTCTCGGAGGATACTTACCGCACACTGATGGCTGCCGACTCGGCTGTCATGGTCATCGACGGTTCCAAGGGCGTGGAGGCGCAGACCATCAAGCTGTTCAAGGTCTGTGTGCTGCGCCATATCCCCATTTTTACCTTTGTCAACAAGATGGATCGGGAAACCAGAGATCCCTTCGAGCTTCTCGATGAGATCGAGAATGTGCTGGGCATCCACACCTGCCCGATCAACTGGCCCATCGGCTGCGGCAAGAATTTCAAGGGCGTCTACGACCGGGAAACCCGAAGAATTGAGACCTTCAAGGCCAATATGAGCGGCCAGAAGGCAGTTTCCGAGAAGGACTATGACCTGGACGATCCGGAGCTGGAGGAGGCCATCGGCTTTACCAACTATGAGCATCTCCACGATGACCTGGAGCTCTTAGACGGCGCCGGCGCCGAGTTTGACCAGGAGAGGGTCAGCGCCGGAGAGCTTACGCCGGTATTCTTCGGGTCTGCCCTTACCAACTTCGGCGTGCAGACCTTCCTGGAGCATTTCCTCAGTATGACGACCTCACCGCTCCCGCGGAACACCGCGGAGGGGACGGTGGATCCCTTCGATGAGAACTTCACCGGATTTGTGTTCAAGATCCAGGCGAATATGAATAAGGCCCACCGGGACCGGGTGGCATTCATGCGGATTGTTTCCGGCAAGTTCACGGCAGGCATGGAAGTCAATCATGTGCAGGGCGGACGCAAAGTCCGGCTTACCCAGCCCCAGCAGATGATGGCGGATGAGCGCAAGATCGTGGAGGAAGCCTACGCCGGCGATATAATCGGCATCTTTGACCCGGGAATTTTCTCCATCGGCGACACCCTCTGCGAATCCGACAAAACGGTGACCTTCGAAGGAATTCCCACCTTCGCGCCGGAGCATTTCGCCAGAGTGCGGCAGATTGATACCATGAAGCGGAAGCAGTTTGTCAAGGGCATCGAACAGATTGCCCAGGAGGGCGCGATTCAGATCTTCCAGGAGATGAATTCCGGCATGGAGGAGATCATCGTCGGCGCCGTCGGCGTGCTGCAGTTTGAGGTGCTCACCTTCCGGCTCAAGAATGAGTACAACGTGGAGGTGGCGCTGGATCAGCTTCCCTATGAGCATATCCGCTGGATCAGGAACTGGCATGAGATTGACCCGGAGAGCATCCAGGGAACCTCGGATATGAAGCGCATCCGGGATCTGCGCGGCAATCCGCTGCTTCTGTTTGCCCATGAGTGGAGTGTCGGCATGGTGAAGGAGAGAAATCCGAAGCTGATTCTGGACGAGTTCGGAACGAATTAAGGAAGGAATCCGTACGGATTCCCTTGAAGTCGCGGGGAGCCGCGACGGGCTCCCCCGACCGAAGGCCGGGGGCAGAAAGGAGAATATCATGGATTATCGCGAAAAGATCGATGCGTATCTGGATAAACACAAGAAGGAGATGGTAAATGATATCATCGCCCTCTGCAGAGTCAACAGTGAGCGAGGTGCCTATGTAAAGCGCATGCCCTTCGGCGAGGGTCCGGCCCTGGCCCTCCGCACTGCCATGGATATGGGCGAACGCTACGGATTCAGCATCCGCAATTATGACAACTTTGTCTGCACGCTGGATCTGAATGACGGCGCTCCCCAGCTGGATATTCTGGCCCATCTGGATGTGGTGCCGGCCGGCGAAGGCTGGAGCGTGACCAAGGCCTATGAACCGATCGTAAAGGACGGCCGTATCTACGGAAGAGGCACCGCGGACGACAAGGGACCGGCGGTGGCGGCCATGTACGCCATGCGCGCCGTCAAAGAACTGGGAATTCCGGTAACGAAGAACTGCAGGCTGATCCTCGGAACCGATGAGGAGAGCGGCAGCAGCGATATCATCCAGTATTATAACGACGAGCCGGAGGCACCGATGACATTTTCCCCGGATGCAGAGTTCCCGGTCACCAATGTGGAGAAGGGAAGACTCCCGGGAGAGATCCGGGCATCCTTTGAAAAGCCGGCGGAGGAGCTGCCGCGCATCATTGGCGTGGAGGCCGGCATCCGGTTCAATGTGGTGCCGGACAGAGCGGCATGCCTGATCGAGGGCCTGGACGATAATTTTGTGAAGGTTGCATGCGATGCGGTAACCGAGCAGACCGGCGTGAAGTTCTGGATCAGTGCGCGGGGGCAGAACAGACTGCTGATTGAGGCTTACGGCGAGACAGCCCATGCGTCCACACCGGCGGAAGGAAAGAATGCCCTCACATCCCTGCTGCGTCTCCTTGCATCTCTTCCCTTTGCGGATGCAGAGAATGTCCGGGCGCTCCGGCATCTGGAGAGCCTGTTCCCGTGGCATGACACGGAGGGACGTGCCGCAGGCGTTGCCATGGAGGATGAGGTATCCGGCGCGCTGACGCTGGCATTTACCATGTTCCATATGAATGAGGAGGAACTGACTGCCGGTTTCGATGCCCGTGTGCCTGCGGTCGGCAATGAAGAGAACGTTCTGGAGGTCCTGAAGGAGAAGATCGGAAAGTACAATCTGGAGCTGATCAATGAAACCATGACGAAGCCCCATGTGGTGGACGGAAATTCCGAATTTGTACAGACCCTTCTCAGGGATTACGAGGAGGTTTCCGGCCTTAAGGGCAGCTGTCAGTCCACCGGCGGCGGCACCTATGTGCATAACCTGAAGAACGGCGTCGCCTTCGGCGCTGCATTCCCCGGAACCGACAACCGGATGCACGGCCCGGATGAATTTGCCGTGATTGATCAGCTGGTGATGGCTGCGAAGATATTTGCGCGAGTAATTGCCGATCTGTGCGCTTAATTCGGAAAGGAGATTTGGATTGAACTGTCCCTACTGCAACGCATCTGACACAAAGGTAATTGACTCCCGTCCGGCAGAGGATAACAGCATCCGCCGCAGGAGACAGTGTGACCGCTGCGGGAGACGCTTTACCACCTACGAAAAACTGGAGACGATCCCCTTCATGGTGATCAAGAAGGACAATACCAGAGAGCTGTACAACCGCTCCAAGATCGAGGACGGCGTGCTCCGTTCCTGCCATAAGCGGCCGGTTTCCCCCCAGCAGATTGAACATTTGGTCAATGAGGTGGAGAATGAAATCATGGCCCGGGAAGAGCGGGAGATATCCACAACCTTTATCGGGGAGCTGGTGATGTCAAAGCTGAAAAGTCTGGATGAGGTTGCCTATGTCCGCTTTGCGTCGGTATACCGCCAGTTCAAGGATGTCCATACCTTTATGGAGGAGCTGGGCAAGATTCTGGAGAGCAAGACTGATGAGGCATAATCCATTCTATCCCTGGAAGTTCGTAAAGAGCGTCTATGCCATTCCCTACGAACGGCTGTATGAGGCGGGATACCGGGGAATCATATTTGATATTGATAATACGCTGACGGAGCACGGCGCTCCGGCCGATGAGAAGGTAAAGGGACTGTTCCGCAGGCTTCGGGAGATCGGATTTACAACCTGTCTGGTCTCCAACAACGGGAAAGAGCGGGTGCAGAAGCTGGCGGATGCGGTAGGATCTGCCTATACCTGGAAGGCCTGGAAGCCCCTTCCCTCGGCCTGCCGGAAGGCGATGAAGGTTATGGGAACCGGCAGAGAAGAGACGCTTCTCATCGGGGACCAGCTGTTTACGGATATCTGGTGTGCAAATCTGGCGGGGATCCGTTCCATTCTGGTCCGGCCCATCGACCCGAAGGAGGAGATCCAGATCGTTCTGAAACGTTTTCTGGAGGCGCCCTTCCTTCACGCATACGTGCATGAGCGGATTCGCATGCGCCGGGAAAAACGGCAAAGAAAAGGTTGAAAAAGACATTGGTTTCGTATATTATATAAAAGATCTAAGTGTGGCAGCACGATTCTAAGGAGGAAATTATTTTATGGTATCAGCAGGTGATTTCAGAAACGGTATTACTTTGGAGATCGACGGAGTCGTTTATCAGATCATGGAGTTCCAGCATGTTAAGCCGGGAAAGGGTGCTGCTTTCGTCAGAACAAAGATTAAGGACGTCATCAACGGCGGCGTAGTAGAGAGAACCTTCCGTCCGACAGAGAAGTTCCCGACCGCGAGAATCGATAAGGTTGACATGCAGTTCCTTTACAAGGATGGAGACCTTTTCAACTTCATGGATACCAATACTTATGAGCAGATCACTCTCAGCGAGGAGCTGGCCGGTGACGCGATGAAGTTTGTCAAGGAGAACGAGTCCGTAAAGGTACTTTCCTACAACGGCAACATCTTCTCCATCGAGGCTCCGCTTTTCGTGGAACTGGAGATTACAGATACTGAGCCGGGATTCAAGGGCGACACCGCTACCGGTGCTACCAAGCCGGCAACTGTAGAGACAGGTGCTCAGATTTCTGTACCGCTGTTTGTCAACATCGGCGACAAGGTTAAGATTGATACACGTACCGGTGAATATCTGTCCAGAGCTTAATACGACGGAAGTCCACTGTGAAAGCAGGGGGAGTGCTGCCAGAGCGAACATTGCACAAGGCGGCAGTCCCCCTCCTTTCGGTTGAAGGAGAATGCATTGAGCAGAATAGACCTGGATCAGAATGAGAACCGGCCGAAACCCCGCAGCAGAGGTTCGGATGCGGCGAGAAGACATCGGGTGCGCCTGCGGATCCTGCGCCGGATCCTGATTACGGTTCTGCTGATGGCGCTGTCCTTCGGCGCGGGATTCGGCATGGCAAAGTTTTCGGATGAGGACTTCCTCACCCGGAGAAAATATGTGGATCTGAGCGCCCTGGTGGCACCCGACTGGATAAACCAGCAGTTTATTCCGGTGGGAAAGTACGCGAGACCGGGCATCAAGATGGAACGGATCAACGATGTGGTGATCCATTATGTGGCCAATCCGGGGACCACGGCCGAGCAGAACCGGAGTTACTTTGAGGGTCTGGAGAACCAGACGGACAGCAGCCGGACCTATGCCAGCTGCCATTTTATCATCGGCCTGGACGGAGAGATTATCCAGATTATCCCCATGGATGAGAAGGCTTACGCTTCCAATAACCGCAATTCCGATACGGTTGCCATCGAGTGCTGTCATCCCGGAGAGGACGGCAGATTTACCGATGAAACCATGAGCAGCCTGGTGAAGCTGACAGCCTGGATCCTCCATGAAACCGACCTGAAAGAGAAGAATGTTATCCGGCACTACGATGTGAACGGAAAAGTGTGCCCGAAGTACTACGTGGAGCATGAGGACGCCTGGGAGCAGTTCCTGGCGGATGTGAAGAGGGCACTGAAGGAGTACAGATGAAGACAATACCTGAACTGATTGCAGAAGAACTGAAGGGCGCCTTTGCGGCTGCCGGTTTCGATGAAAAATATGCCATGGTCACCCGGTCAAACCGTCCGGATCTCTGTGAATTCCAGTGCAACGGCGCGATGGCCTGCGCAAAGGTGTACAAAAAGAAGCCCATCGATATCGCGAACGCGGTTCTCGAACAGGCAAAGGACAGCACCATGTTTTCCGAGATCAGTGCCGTGATGCCGGGATTTATCAATATCCGCCTGAATCCCGTATGGCTTGCCGGCCATATCCAGAAAATCAGCGAGGATAAAAAGTTCGGCCTCAATGAAGCGGCCTATCCGGAGACCATTATCGTAGACTTCGGCGGAGCCAATGTGGCCAAGCCCCTTCACGTGGGACATTTAAGATCGGCAGTAATCGGCGAGAGCGTACAGCGCCTGGCCCGCTATATGGGACACAGGGTCATCAGCGATGTGCATCTGGGCGACTGGGGCCTGCAGATGGGTCTCATCATCACGGAGCTTCAGGAGAGAAAGCCGGACCTGGTGTATTTTGACCAGGACTACAGCGGCGATTTCCCGGAGGAGGCACCCTTTACCATCTCTGAGCTGGAGGATATCTATCCCGCTGCCAGCAAGAAGTCCAAGGAGGATGAGGCTTTTGCGGAGCGGGCCCATCAGGCGACGCTTAAGCTGCAGCAGGGATATGCGCCCTACCGCGCCCTCTGGCGCCATATTATGAATGTTTCTCTGAAGGATCTGAAGAGAAACTATGACAATCTGAACGTGCATTTTGACCTCTGGAAGGGAGAAAGCGACGCAGATCCCTATATCCCGGCGCTGATTCAGGACTTCATCGACAAGGGACTGGCCTATGAGTCCAATGGAGCCCTGGTGGTGGATATCGCGGAAGAAGGAGACTCGAGAGAGTATCCGCCCTGCATTATCCGCAAGTCCGACGGAGCTGCCCTTTACGCCACCTCTGATCTGGCGACCCTGGTACAGAGAGAACAGGATTATCAGCCGGACCGCTACATCTATGTGGTGGATAAGCGGCAGGAGCTGCATTTTATCCAGGTGTTCCGCGCGGCAAAGAAGGCGGGCATCGTGCCGCAGGAGACGAAGATGATCTTCCTGGGCTTCGGCACCATGAACGGCAAGGACGGCGGCCCCTTCAAGACCAGAGAGGGCGGCGTCATGCGTCTGGAATATCTGATCCGCGATATCAATGAAGCGGTATGCGAAAAGATCCGCGAGAAGGACAAGGTGCCGGAGGAAGAGATTGAAGAGACCTCCCGCAAGGTGGCGCTGGCTGCAGTCAAGTACGGCGACCTCTCCAACCAGGCGACGAAGGACTATGTCTTCGATATCGACCGGTTCACCTCCTTCGAGGGCAATACCGGCCCCCATATCCAGTACATGGTTGTCCGCATCAAGTCCATCCTGGCCCGCTATGCGGAGGAGAAGGGCAGCCTGCCGGATCTCCGGATCCGCACGGCCGGAAGTGATTCCGAGAAGAAGCTGATGCTTTCCCTGTCCCGCTTCGGCGAGACCATCGAAAGCGCCTTCGCGGAGACCGCACCCCACCGCGTCTGCCAGTATATGGCGGAGACGGCGGATGCCTTCAATGATTTTTATCTGGAAAACAAGATTCTGGCAGAGCCGGATGAAGAGAAAAAGGCAGGATTTATCAGCCTGATCCGTCTGACGGGCATGATCCTCGATACCTGCATGGATCTTCTCGGCATAGAATCACCGGAGCATATGTGATGAATAATGAGAAGATACTGACCCACGTTGACCTTCACATGCACAGCAGTTTTTCCGACGGAAGCGACAGTCCGCAGGAGATCATTGATAAACTCCGGGCAAGAGAGATTCATACCTTCGCCCTGACGGACCACGACACCATGGCCGGCTGCGATGAGATGGCAAAGCTTGTCCCGGAGGATATGACCTTTTTCAGGGGGATCGAATTCTCCTGCAGGTCCGAGGCTGGAAAGTGCCATATTCTGGGCTACGCCTATGATCCTTCCAACAAGGCCATGCACGATGCGGTGGCCGAGGGAGAGCGCCTTCGGGATAAAAAGTTCTATGAGCGCCTGACCCATCTGAAAAACCAGCACAACATCGTCTTCGACGGTGAGGAGATGAGCTGGCTGCTGTCCCGGACCAGCGTCGGAAAGCCCCATATTGCGACCATTCTTGTGAAACGGGGCATTGCCGCCAGTGTCCAGGATGCCATAAAGAACTATATCGACGATCACGGCCAGAAGACCAGCAACACCAGGATTCCGGCCTCCATGGCGGTGGAAGCGATTCTCGCTGCGGGAGGAATCCCCGTGTGGGCTCATCCCCTGGGAGGCGAGGGCGAAAAGAGGATCACGCCGGAGGAGTTCGACCGGCAGCTTCAGACCCTTCTTTCCTACGGCATCCAGGGACTGGAATGCTGGTATTCCCGATACAGCGAAGAGGAGATCCGGGGTCTCCTTGCGCAGGCAGAAAGCCACGGCCTTGTGGTCAGCGGCGGAAGCGACTATCACGGAAAGAACAAGCCGACCATCCATCCGGGGCTTCTGAACTGTGAAAATGTGACGGTTCCGGAAGAAAGCCTTACAATATTATTGCGACTTCGGGGAACGCTTTGACCCTGAACGCAGCCTGGTGTATACTGACCACATGTCAGTCATGTAGTCAGCAGCAGACCGGGTCTGCGGGAGATAAAGTATGAAAAACAGAACTATAATACGGCGTATCGGAACTCTGGCGCTGGCGGCGGTCATGGCCGCAGCCATGCCTTTCTCTGCCCTTGCGGAGGGACCGGGGAGCGGGAGCGGAACACAGACGGCGCAGCCCATGCAGGTCAGTGCATCGGCAAACGCGGCGAATGTGGAGAAACCGTCCATCGCGGCCCAGGGTGCGGCACTCTATGATGCCACCCACGGCGTGTTCCTCTTTGAGAAGAACGGAGATACCCGTTTTTATCCGGCCAGCATCACCAAGGTGATGACCGCCCTCCTTGCGGCGGAGAACCTGGATATGAACAGTACGGTCACATTTTCCAGAAGTGCGGTGACCAACCTGGAGACGGCGGCGGTGACGCTGCATGTCCAGGAAGGAGAGACCTTCCAGGTAAAGGACCTGATGTACGGTCTCTGGCTGAAATCGGCCAATGAGATTGCCAACGGTCTGGCGGAAGCCGTGGCCGGGAGCGTTCCTGCCTTTGCGGATAAGATGAACCAGAAGGCAGCCTCCCTGGGATGCACCCACACGAACTTTGTGAACCCCAACGGCCTGAACAACGCCAGCCATATGACCACGGCGAGGGATATGGCCCTTATTACGGCGGCGGCCTTTAACAACAGCCTGGTCCGCCAGGTGGCGGGAACTCTGCATTACAGCTTCCCGGCCAGCCCCAGCGTTCCCGAGGTAAGGAACCTGACCATGGGACACAAGATGCTGAATCCGGGCAACTCCCAGTATTATGAGGGATTTATCGGCGGAAAGACCGGCTATACCTCCAAGGCGGGCAATACCCTGGTTTCCGTGGCAGAGCGGGGCGGCGTCCGTCTGGTGGCGGTGATTCTGAAGAGCTCCGCAACCCACTACGCGGATACGAAGAAGCTGTTCGACTACGGCTTTGCCGTGACGGGAGCCTCCGGTGGGACGCCGGCTGTTCCGGAGACGGCTGCCCAGAGCGAGACCGCTGCGGTACAGGAAACGGCAGCTGCCCAGGAACCGAGACCGGAGGCCGGAAGCGCTCCGGTGACGGTGACCGAGGGCCCGGGCGCGGGAAGTGCAGGAGCAGTGCAGGAGACGTCGGCAGCCGCCGTGCCGGAGAGCACCGCAGCCGCGGAGACGGTTTCTTCCGGAAAGACCGGATGGGAGGAGACTGCCGAGGGATGGAAATACCGCAAGGCAGACGGCTCCTATGCAAAGGATGAGGAGCTCCTCATCAAAGAGAAGTATTATATATTTGACAGCAATGCAGTCATGCTGAAGGGCTGGAATTACGCCCGCGGCAGCTGGCGCTATTACGGCGGCAACGGCGATATGAAGTCGTCCCGCTGGATAGAAACCAACGGAATGTGGTATTATGTCACGGAGGACGGTTCCCTTCTGGTCAATGGAACCTCCCCGGACGGATATAAAGTGGATGCCAACGGCGTCTGGATCAAGTAAGGAAATCGTGTAAAGGAGAACCACGGCAGAGTATGAAAGAACTGGAAAAGACCTACAATCCCTCGGAGATTGAGGACAGACTTTACGAGAAATGGCTGAAGGGAAGATATTTTCACGCTGAAGTGAACAAGGACAAGAAGCCCTTTACCATCGTGATGCCGCCGCCGAACATCACCGGCAAGCTGCACATGGGACATGCACTTGACAATACGATGCAGGATATCCTGATCCGCTACAAGAGAATGCAGGGCTTTGAGGCACTCTGGCAGCCGGGAACGGATCATGCGGCCATCGCCACAGAGGTCAAGGTTATCAATAAGCTGAAAGAAGAGGGCATCGACAAGCAGGATCTCGGCCGCGACGGCTTCCTGGAGAAGTGCTGGGAGTGGCGCGAGGAGTACGGCAGCACCATCATCCGCCAGCTTCACATGCTGGGATCTTCCGCGGACTGGGAGAGAGAGCGCTTCACCATGGACGAGGGCTGCTCTGACGCCGTGAAGGAAGTATTCCTCAGGCTGTATGAAAAGGGATATATCTACAAGGGTTCCCGGATCATCAACTGGTGCCCGGTATGCCAGACCTCCATTTCCGACGCCGAGGTTGAGTACGAGGAGCAGAACGGCTTCTTCTGGCACATCAAGTATCCCATCGTGGGCGAAGAGGGCAGATTCGTGGAAATCGCCACCACCCGTCCGGAGACCATGCTGGGCGATACCGCCGTGGCTGTCAATCCGGAGGATGAGCGGTATCAGGACATCATCGGCAAGGAGCTTGTCCTGCCGCTGACCGACCGCACCATTCCGGTGATTGCTGATTCCTATGTAGATAAAGAATTCGGAACCGGCTGCGTGAAGATCACACCGGCCCACGACCCCAACGACTTTGAGGTGGGACGCCGCCACAACCTGGAAGAGATCTGCATCATGAACGATGACGCCACCATCTCTTATCCGGGCAAGTACTGCGGCATGGACCGCTATGCGGCGAGAAAAGCCATCGTGGAAGACCTGGAGGCCCAGGGCCTTCTGGTGAAGGTTGTTCCTCACGCCCACAACGTGGGAACCCACGACCGCTGCCACACCACCGTGGAGCCCATGGTTAAGCCCCAGTGGTTTGTCCGCATGGAAGAGATGGCAAAGCCGGCCATCGAAGCATTAAAGACCGGCGAATTAAAGTTCGTTCCGGAAAGCTACGGCAAGACCTATCTGCACTGGCTGGAGAATATCCGCGACTGGTGCATCTCCAGAAAGCTCTGGTGGGGACACCGGATTCCCGCATATTACTGCGAGGACTGCGGCGAGATGGTGGTTGCAGCCGATATGCCGTCCGTCTGCCCGAAGTGCGGAAAAAGCCATTTCGTGCAGGATGAGGAAACCCTGGATACCTGGTTCTCCTCTGCACTCTGGCCCTTCTCCACTCTGGGCTGGCCGGAGGAAACCCCGGAATATAAGTATTTCTATCCCACCGACGTGCTGGTAACCGGCTATGATATCATCTTCTTCTGGGTTATCCGCATGGTCTTCTCCGGACTGGAGCAGACCGGAAAGCTGCCCTTCCACACGGTTCTCATCCACGGACTGGTAAGAGATTCCCAGGGCCGCAAGATGAGCAAGTCCCTGGGCAATGGCATCGACCCCATCGACGTCATCGAGAAGTACGGCGCCGACGCACTCCGCATGACCTTGATGACGGGCAATGCGCCGGGCAACGACATGCGTTTCTACTGGGAGCGCGTGGAGGCAAGCCGCAACTTCGCCAATAAGGTATGGAACGCTTCCCGATTCATCATGATGAACCTGGAGAAGGCGGAAAACCGCGAGGTCGCTCTTAATGAGCTGACCATGGCCGACAAGTGGGTGCTTTCCGGCGTCAATACCCTGACGAAGGAAGTCACCGAAAACCTGGACAAGTATGAGCTGGGTATCGCCCTCCAGAAGGTCTATGACTTCATCTGGGATGAATTCTGCGACTGGTACATCGAGATGGTGAAACCCCGTCTCTACGATGAAAACGATACCACGAAGGCGGCAGCCATCTGGACGCTTCGGACCGTGCTTCTGCAGGCCCTGAAGCTGCTGCACCCTTTCATGCCCTTCATCACCGAGGAGATTTACTGCAATCTGCAGGATGAGGAAGAGACCATCATGGTATCCTCCTGGCCGGAGTATCGTGAGGACTGGCACTTTGCCGAAGAAGAGAATGCCACCAACATGATCAAGGAAGCCGTCCGCGCCATCCGCGGCGTGCGCACCTCCATGGGCGTGGCACCTTCCAGAAAGGCGAAGGTATTCGTGGTTTCCGAGCGGGAGAATGTCCGGGAGATCTTTACACACAGCAAAGCCTTCTTCGCCGCGCTGGGTTCCGCCTCAGAGGTAGAAATCCGCGAGAACCGGGACGGCATCAGTGAGGATGCGGTATCCGCCGTTACGGCTGACGCCACCTTCTACATGCCCTTCGCTGACCTGGTGGATGTGGAGAAAGAGATTGCGCGCCTCGAAGGCGAAGAGAAGAAGCTGTCCGCTGAGCTTGCCCGCTCCGAGAAGATGCTCACCAACGAGCGGTTCCTGAGCAAAGCGCCGGCGGAGAAAGTGGCAGAAGAAAAAGAAAAACAGGAGAAGTACCGCCAGATGATGGCGCAGGTGCAGGAGAGACTGGGGCAGCTGCGGAAGTAATGCAGTAGAGCCGCTGAACGACATACAGGACAATTCAGACGGCTTCCACGCCGGAAACTTCTAAATACTTCTCAGATACAAAAAACATGCGTACAAATCACAAACTCGCTGCGCTCAGACAGTGTGATTTGTACGCATTTTGTATCTTCGAACTATTATGAAAGAATCCTGACGGATTCTTCTGAAGTCGCTCAAAGCCGCGACGGGCTCCCTCGATCAAAGATCGAGGGCAGAAAAGAAGCATCATCGGCTTGTGCAGATTGTCTGAATTATCCTGCTGCTGCCTTCAGAGGCTGGCAGCCGTACACCACGGCTGTAAGCTGTATAAGGTATGATATACCCGGTGCTTCCGGCAGCTTATTACAGCTTTAGCACCGCCAGCCCATTCTCTTCGGAGGAGGGCACCTCGAAGACGTGGATACCCCTGGTGATGAAGGCTTCGGTGAGGACCGCCATTTTTTCCGGCGTTTCATGGAAATTGGTGCTGATCCAGTACTGGACAAGGCCGGTGCAGCCGGAGACGATGTAGGAGAGGAAGGCGCCAAGCTCTTCCAGATTCTCCGTATAGTTGAGTTCCAGCCAGCGGCCCAGGGCACGTTCCTGGATGATGGACTTGATCTTGTTCTCAAAGTTGATGTTGCCGCCGGCACCCATGAGGGCGGTGATCAGGTCGGCGTTCTCGTGAATGAAGGGGTAGAGTTCGCGGAAGAGGAGGGACGGCCGGTTGGTCAGTTCCTTTGCCGAATAGTGATTCAGGATGGAGTCGATTCCCCTGCGAAATCCGACTCCACATGCTCGAGAAGATCGTAGATGTCTTTGTAATGGAGATAGAAGGTGCCGCGGTTGATGTCCGCCATCTCGGAGATCTCCCGGACGGTGATGTCCTGGATCTTTTTTTCTTTCATGAGACGGACCAGACAGTCCCGGAGAGAGCGCTTTGTCTTTCTCACGCGGCGGTCTTCATGGGTTTCGTTTTTCATAAATGCAGTTCTCCCGTGATATAAAAAATAACAGACATATCGATGAAATATGTTGAATAATCAAACTGGTGTCTTAAATTGATGATTGAAATATGCTTCATCCGTATGTATAATGCATTGTAGTTTAAAAAACGACAGTTGTCAATTAATGAACGGAGGTCAATATGAGATTGAACCGCTTCGCTATGACTGGAAAAAATATATGGAAGTCCGCAGTGCTCGGACTGATGCTGGCCGCAGGTGTTTCCATGGCGGGATATGCCGGAACATGGGTCCCGACGGAGACCGGATGGACGCTCTTGGATGCAGCCGGCAACCGGCTTACGGGCTGGCAGGAGAATGACGGCGCCTGGTATTATCTGGACGAGGCCGGCAACATGAAGACCGGATGGATAGAACTTAACGGAACCTGGTATTATCTGCAGGACTCCGGCGCGATGGCCACGGGCTGGCAGGAGATCGGCGGAAAGTACTATTATCTGGATTCCTCCGGCGCCATGAAGACGACCCATCACACATCGGACGACGTCACCTATTCCTTCCGGGCCGACGGCAGCCTCTCCGAAGTGAAAAAGAAGAAGAATACCGGAGGCGGAAGCTTCCCGGTGGAGTTCTATTCGGAGGCGGCCCAGCAGCTGGCCGATACGCTGAATGAAACCAAGCTGGATGTCGCAAGCGACGATGAGGATGAGGACGACGAGGACGACGAGGACAGCAAAAAGGACAGGGACAAGAATAAAAGCTATGTGATCGACGGCGGCCTGCAGGCTGCAGCCGAGCACCGGCTGGCGCTTGCTGTGACCCGGGGATATGGAAACGGAAAGATTCCGGATGAAGGGTATGTGAGCGATTATTATAAGAGCATCGGCAGCAACTATTCCAGCCGCCGCAACCTGGAAATCTTCCTTCCGCTCTGCACCAACGCGTCGGAGGCGGAGGAAAAGCTGGACGCCAGATACGGCGAGGATAACCGGAAGAGACAGAACCGGCTCAGCTATTACACAAAAATCGGCATTGCATGCCGGGAATACAACGGAAAATATCAGTATATGATTGAACTGATGCGGTAAGGGGTCTTCTTTTCATGGGACAGTCAACGAGAAATAATACATCAGCGCGGTTATGCGCTCTGGGGCTCTCCGTTATGCTTTTTGCGGGGAGCTTTGCGCACCCGGCTTATGCCGATGCACCGAAGGTGCAGGTGGATGAGACACTGTACGTCAATACGGACAGCTACGGGAAACCGACAGGAGTGAGCGTCGTCAAGAGCGTCGGCATGAACGGCCGGAATAGCTTTGTGGATTACGGCGAATACACCGACATCATCAATATGACCAATCTCACGGAACCGAAGTATGAGAACGGCAAAATCACCTGGAATGTGGGGGATGATGTCAACCGCTTCTACTATGAGGGGCGGATGGATCAGAATACGGTGGAGATTCCGTGGACCTTCGACATCTCCTATAAGCTGAACGGCGTGCCGAAGAAGGCGGAGGAGCTGCTGGGGGCCTCAGGTCTTGTGGAGATTCATATCAAGGCAGATCCCAACCCCAGGGCCGGGGCCTATTACCGGAACAACATGCTGCTGATGGCGGCGGTGCCGGTGGATATGGAAAAATGCTACAGCGTGGATGCCCCCGGCTCCCAGACCCAGACCATGGGCAGCTATACAGGCGTCATCTTCATGGCCCTTCCCGGCGAGGAGGGGGATTTTACCGTCCGTCTCGGAACCGATGACTTTTCCAGTGTGGGCGTGATCATGACTATGATGCCCGGAACCCTGGAGGACCTGGGAAGAATCAAGGACCTGAAGGAGGCGAAGGATACCTGGAGAGAGAACGGCGATAAGCTGTATGAAAGCATCGATGACCTGATGGCAACCATGGAGGGCATGAAGGAGGATGTAAAAACCGCCAGAGACGGCACAAAGAATCTACAGAATGCCCAGCAGATAATCAGCGGAAACCGGAAGCAGACGGAAGCGCTTTCTGCCCAGGCCATCGCAGAGCTGGGCACACTCACCCAGGAGACAGCGGAACTGGTTCCCTATCTGCAGACGGCCCGCACGGCAGTGTCGGATATGAATTACAATGTGGATGCCATGTACAATTCACTGGAGTCCACCCAGGATGACCTGGATACCCTGTATGACCGGCTGCGGAGTCTGCAGCGGGCGCTCTACAGCGCCTCAAACGGTGCGGATGCCGCGGCTGTCACGGAGAATGACCGGGCGGAAATCGGCCGGATTGCAAAAGACATCATCACCGTGAACGGCGACCTGGCCGAGGGTGCCACCCATATCGGCGCTGTGGGCGATGAGGTTAAAAAGCATGCGGCGGAGGCCAAGGCTGCTGCCGAGAATATCACGAAGGGCGAACGGGCCCAGGCGATAAAACGGGAAATCGCAAGAGCCGCCAGTGACTCCAACCTGCCGAAGGAACAGCAGGCTGCCATCTACTGGAGTGTGGAAGAGTACGAGGCTGCCATCAACCAGACGGTGGTGGATTTCTCCACAGACGTGGAGAACAGCCGGATTACGAAGACATTTAACCACGTCACAAAGACGGTGGATGATTCGGTTCCTCTCATCAATGACCTGAACGGGGCCGTGATGAGAAGCTCCAAGATTGTGGATGACGTCAACATGGCCCTGGGTCTTACGTCCGGCGTGGCGTACCAGACCGGACGGACGGTGGGCACGCTTCGGACGGTGGATGACGACCTGATCTATCTGATTGACGATGTCCGGGTTCTCATCGATACCATGGACAGCTATGTGCCGGATGTGCTGGACGGACTGACGGACACCGAGGATACGCTGAATGCGCTGACCGGCACCATGGCGACCACCCATGCACTCCTTTCCACGGTGAACGGAACGCTGACCGCGGCGGGAGACAGTCTGGATGCGGGAAGCCGGAAGACGCTGAAAGCAATGCAGGGGACGCTGACCAATACCCTGAGCATGCTGGATGATATCGGCGAAGTGAGGGCTGCCGGCCAGGCCATGAAGCAGACCCTCGACGATGAGCTGGACAGGCTGGAGGAGGAGACCAGCTTCCTTAATATGGATCCGGATGCAAGAAAGCAGTCCTTCACCTCGGCTCTGAACGCGGAGCCCCACAGCCTGCAGATCGTGGTCCGCACAGGGGAGATCAGCGAAGATACCCAGCCGACGGATATTACCGACGAAGAGGCGGAGCCGGAGGATGTGGGCGTTCTTGCACGGATCTGGACCGTATTCAAGAAGATTTTCGACGCGATTGCGTCCCTGTTCAACCGATAACGGAAAAGAAGGCTAGACAGATTTATGGCATTACTTGCGCAACTGAAAAACAGAATATCTGCCCTGAAATCGGAGAATGGGAAATCGGATAAGACCGGCGGCCGGCATATTGCCGACGTGATTGTAGAGCACAACCGGGGAATCGCAGGGATTGTCCTGGCTCTGGTTGTGGTGTCGATTCTGTGCATCCCCTTTGTGGGCGTAAATTATGATCTGACATCCTATCTGCCGGACTACGCCGATTCTAAGAAGGCTATCAATATGATGAAGGACACCTTCGGCTATCCGGGCACCGGCCGCATCATGCTGAAGGATGTCTCTCTGTATGAGGCAAAGCAGTACAAGAACCAGATGGAAAAGGTGGAGGGCGTGGACCAGATTATCTGGTGCGACCTGGTAAACCAGGTCTACTCCTCCTCGGATTTCATCGATTATACCGCCATCGACGAGTACTACAAGGACAACTGCGCCGTGATGGACGTCACCTTCACGGAGGGAGATACCAGCCGGCTGACCCACCGCGCCATCGATGATATCGAAGAGATCCTCGGGGACCGGGGATATATCGTCGGCATGTCGCCCACCAACAAATTCACAGAGGAAAATGTGCAGGGGCAGATGAAAATGATCTTGGCCGTGGCGGTCACCTTCATTTTCCTGATTCTTCTGGCAACGACCACCTCCTATTTTGAGCCGGTTCTCTTCCTGACCGTCATCGGGTGCGCCATCGCCATCAATAAGGGAACCAACCTGGCACTGGGGGAGATCTCCTTTGTCACCAACAATATTGCGGACGTCATGCAGCTGGCCACCTCCATGGACTATTCCGTATTCCTGCTGCACGCCTATGAGCGGGAGAGGGAAAATGGTCTCGATAAGGAAGCGGCCATGAAGGAGGGCCTGAAAAACACCATCAACACGGTGCTGGCCAGCTCCTTAACCACTTTCTGCGGTTTCATCGTTCTTATCACCATGCAGTTTAAGATGGGATGGGACCTGGGAATTGTCATGTCGAAGAGTATTATCTGCAGTCTTCTCATGGTCATTTTCCTGATGCCGGCCCTGCTGCTCCGGTGGTCCGACCGCATCGACCGGACCAGGCACAGACCCTTCCTGCCCCGGTTTCACCGGTTTTCCATCGTTGTGAACCGGCTGAGCCCCTATGTGCTGGCCCTGGTGCTTCTGATCGCAGCGCCCTGTTATGTGGCCCAGGGGATGAACAATTTCATGTACGGACCGGATGCCGTCGGCGCCGGACCCGGTGTTTCCATCTATGAAAACGCGAAGGAGATCGATGAAAAGTTCGGCAGATCCAACCTGATTGTGGCCATATTTCCCACCGAATCGGACCAGAAGGAACGGCAGGTGGCCGATGAGCTGAAGGAACTGCCCTATGTGAAGAATGTCATGACCCTGGCGGCCTATCTGCCGGAGGGCGTTCCGGAATCCATGCTTCCCAAGAGCATCACCAAGCTGTTCCATCAGGGAGGCTACACCCGGGCGCTGATTTACATCAAGACAAAGCCGGAGAGCGCGCTGGCCTACAAGGATACCCTGGAAGTGTCGCAGATTCTCCGGAGCTACTATCCGGAAGAGTGCTACATCACGGGCAACACGCCTTCCACCATGGATATGGAGAACATTCTGAAGGTGGACTACCAGAGAGTCAACAATCTGGCCATGCTGGGCGTATTTGTGGTTGTCATGATGTCCTTCCATTCGCCCGTCATGCCGCTGGTGACGATGATCCCCATCATGATTGCCATCTATCTGAACATGGCCTTCCCCTATATCGTGGGAAAGAGCATGATTTTCATCGGATACGCGGTGGTCAGCTGCATACAGCTGGGAGCAACCATCGACTACGCGATCCTGTGCACGGAGAACTACATGCATGTGCGCCGGACGGAGGAGGACAAGAAAGAGGCGTCGAGAGCCATGGTGGAGCTGAGCTTCCCGTCAATTCTGACCTCCGGCACCATCCTGATTGTCTGCGGCTATGCCATAAGCTACCTGTCGTCGATTCCCGCCATCAGTGAGGTGGGCCGTCTTGTGGGACGCGGAGCCATCTTCTCCGTGGTTTTTGTCACGACGACGATGCCGGTTCTTCTGCGGCTGGTGGACCACTTTATCATGACGCCGGCAGCGGAAAAACGGCAGCTGCGAAGAGCGAGAATCCACCGGGCTGCGGTTGCCGCGAAGAACCGCCGGCGGATGCGGCATGAGAAGATAAAAGAGATGCTTTCGGACATCCGAAGAAAGTGATTGTGAAGGAATCCCCCGCGGGTGTATAATAACCCGGACGGGGGATTTTACTATGAATTCACAGAGAATAGAGAATATTGCAGCCGCGGAAGAATACCTGAACCGGATTCCGCGGTTTTCGAAGGTTAAGCATGATATGTCGGATCTCCGGACGATGCTCCGTATGCTGGATGCGGAATTTGCAGAAGACAAGGTGGTCCATGTGGCCGGCACCAACGGCAAGGGGTCGGTCTGCGCCTTTCTGACCTCCATACTGCGGAGCGCCGGGAAGACGACGGCCACATTTACCTCTCCCCATCTGGTATCGGTAAGAGAGCGGTTCCGCTTTGACGGGGAGATGATCTCCGAGACCGGATTCATGGATGCTTTCACGGCAGTCCATCAGGCAGAAGAGGTCTTTGCCGGTGCAGGGATGACCATTCCCACCTACTTTGAATATCTGTTTCTGATGTTTGCCGTGATGTGCCGAAAGCACCCGACGGACAATATTATCCTGGAGACCGGACTGGGCGGGCGGCTGGATGCCACCAACTGCCTGCAGAAGCCTGCGGTCTGCGCCATCACGTCCATCAGCCTGGACCACATGCAGTACCTGGGAAATACGGTCACTGCCATTGCGGGCGAGAAGGCGGGCATCATCAAGGAAGGCGTGCCGTTTATCTATGACAATACGGATGCCGAGGCCTCGGCGGTATTTGTCCGGACGGCAGAGGAAAAGCACTGCCGGGCGTATCCGGTGGATCCGTCCATGGCAGAGGACCTTGCGGTTTCGGGAAAGGGTCTTCGGTTTACCGGTATGACCAAAAATGCGGGAAGACTTTCCCTCCATGTTCCGTTCCCGGCTGCATACCAGGCGGTCAATGCGATGATTGCCGCGGAAGCAGCGGGCATTCTCGGAATTCCGAAAGAGTATATCGAAGAGGGAATTAGTTCCACCCGCTGGCCGGGCCGCATGGAAGAAATCCTTCCGGGCGTTTTTCTGGACGGCGGCCACAACGAGGGCGGCATCCGGGCCTTCGCCTCGGCTGCTGCAGCGCTTCCTCTGCCGGCAGAAGGCGGAAGAAAGCTTCTGCTGTTTGCGGTTTCCTCGGATAAGGAATACGAAAAGATGCTTTATCTTCTGCGGGATATCATGAACCCGGATGCCGTGTTCCTGACCAGACTTAAGACCGAGCGCGGCCTGGATACGGAGATTCTCCTGCAGGTGGCGCGCCGGGTGTTCGGCGATACGGCAGAGATTTCGGTCAATTCCGATGCGGCGGATGCCATGCGGGAAGTTCTGGAGAAGAAAAAGGCAGAGGATCTGCTGTTCTGTGCGGGATCCCTGTATCTCATCGGTGAGATCAAGTCGGCGATGCAGCCTTATGGAGAAGAAAAAATATGAGTGATGACAGAATTATAGATTTTGAAGAAGAACTGAGCCATTACCAGCCCAGCCTGGAGGTCAGCGCCGTGGGGGATGCCATTGTGGAGGCGGACCTGACGGACATGTCCGATATTATGCTGGAACTGATGAAACAGATGCGGGATTAGGAAAATGATTCGAACAGAAGAGATACGCAAGATTTCCAACAGCTTCTATAACGAAGGGCTGCGGCTGGCGCAGATCCGGGACCTGACCGGTGCGGTCGGTATGCTGAAAACCTGCCTCAATCTGAATAAGTATCACACGGAAGCCAGGAATCTTCTGGGTCTTATCTGCATGGAGATGGGTGAGACCGCCGAAGCTCTCCGGCACTGGGTTATCAGTACCAATTTCCAGGACCGGAACAACCGGGCCTCCTACTATCTGGAGCGGGCGCAGAAGAATCAGGATGTGCTGGACGAGCTGGATGCCGACATCCGGCGCTATAACAGCGCGCTGCAGCAGGCGCAGAACGGGAATCCGGACCTGGCGGCGGTTCAGCTGAGCAGCGTGGTGGATAAACGAGATGATTTTGTGAAGGCACAGAATCTGATGGCACTTCTCTGCATCCAGAAGGGAGAATACGCGAAGGCGGGACGGTATCTGCTGCGCACCCTGCGCATCGATGCCGGGAATCCGAAGGCCCAGTGGTACCTGGCCCATATCCGTTCTTCCATGAACCGGGAGGAGGAAGAGAGCACCCCGGGACCTGCCAATACCTATTCCCACCGGCGCATGCAGGCTGATGATGTGATTATCCCGCCGACCTATAAGGAGAATACCGGAAGACAGTCGGTGCTTCTTATCATTGCCGGCCTGCTTCTCGGGGCGGCGGCCATATTATTCCTGGTCATGCCCACGAGACTCCGCCAGCAGTCGGCAGCCCATACCCAGGAGCTTTTAGCCTACAATGAGCAGCTGAATCAGAAGAATGAAGAGATCGCGGGACTGGAAAAGATAAACGCCCAGTACCTGGAGGACAAGGAGAAGGCAGAATCGGAGCTGGACAATATCCTCAACAATAAAGAGAGCGCCATGAGCCAGTACGGAACGCTGATTCGGATGAACAATGCCTACCGGAACGGGGATCTGGCGACGGCGGCGGCTCTGTACGCCGATTTTGACACATCGCTGATTGCGGATGACGAGATCCGGCAGTTCGCAGACGGACTCCGGCAGGAGGTGGCGACGGCGGGATACCAGACCCTGGAGGACCAGGCTTACGAGACCTGGAATTCCGGAAAGTTCCGGGATGCCATTGCCCTCTATGAAACCTGTCTGACCATCCGGCCCGATAATCCCAAGGTGCTGTATTACCTCGGAATTCTGCACAAGAGTGTGGATGAGAATGAGACCGCGATCCAGTACTTTACCCGAGTTGTCACGGAGTTTGCCGCATCGGAGCAGGCATCTCCCGCAAGAACCCAGTTAGAAGAGCTTTCCCCGTCCGCAGGACCGAGAACCGGGAATCCGGTTCCCGAGAGTATTCCGGCAGAAGAGGAATCCGCAGAAAACGGGGAGACGGAGGAACCGGAGGCAGTTGGCTGAGAATGAATTATGATGAACAATCCGTAAACCGGAAGCTGGAGGAACTGAATTCCCAGAGCATCAAGTACCGGCGGAAGTTTTCCACCATCGCCGGCACGCTGATTCTGGTGACCGTGCTTTCCGCATCCGTCATAGCGGCGTCTGTGGGATATGGGATGCTTCGGGGAATTCTGGATAATACCCCGGAATTTGACCCGAACCGGGTGGTGCCCACCGGATTCTACTCTGTCATATACAACAGCAGAGGCGATGAAGCTGAGCGGCTGGTGGGATCCAATGCAAACCGGGTCGAGGCAAAGTATGATGAGTTTCCCCAGGACCTGGTGGATGCCTTTGTCGCCATCGAGGATTCCAGATTCTGGCAGCACGAGGGCATCGATTTCCGTTCGATTCTTCGCGCCATTACGGGAATCCTTACGGACAGCTACAGCGGCGGCGGCAGTACCATTACCCAGCAGCTGATCAAGAATACCGTATTTGAAGGCGGCATGGAGAACAGCGGCGGCGCCAGACTGGAGCGAAAGATCCAGGAGCAGTATCTCGCGCTGCAGCTGACAAAAACCATGGATCGGAAGACGATCCTCACCAATTATCTGAATACCATCAATCTGGGAAATGATACCCTGGGCGTAAAATCCGCGGCGATGCGATACTTCGGAAAGGATGTGGCGGACCTTACGCTCTCGGAGTGCGCCGTTATCGCAGGCATTACCCAGAATCCGTCCCGGTATAATCCCATTACCCACCCGGAAGAGAACAATGCCCGCCGGGAGGTGATCCTGGGCGAGATGTACCGGCAGGGCTACATCACCCGGGAAGAGCAGGATATGGCCCTCGCGGACCGGGTGTATGACCGCATTCAGAATGTGAATGTGGAGACCGCCGGGCACCGCAGCGCCTATTCCTATTACACCGATGAGCTGATTGAGCAGGTCAAGGATGCGCTGAAGGAGCGGTATGGCTACACCGATACACAGGCCTACAACATGATCTACACCGGCGGCCTGCGCATCTATACGCCCCAGGATCCGGATCTCCAGGCGATTGTCGATGAGGAGATGAAAAATCCCGGCAACTATGACGCAGAGCGTTTTTCGGCGGAATACCGGCTTTCGGTGAAGGGTGCCGACGGCACAACAAACCATTACAGCCAGGAGCATCTGCACCGGTTTATCCGGCAGTCGGGTGCATACCCCGGTTTTGACGGACTGTTCAACACCGAAGAAGAGCTTAAGGCCTGGGTGGAGCAGTACCGGAACTCGGTGGTGACGGAGCAGGATACGGTCCTCGGGGAGACACTGAATGTGGTTCCCGAGCCCCAGGCATCCTTTGTGCTGATCGAACAGGCGACCGGCTATGTCCGCGCCATCTCCGGCGGCCGCGGCGAAAAGAATGCCAGCCGGACCCTGAACCGGGCCACGGATACCCTCAGACAGCCGGGTTCCACCTTCAAGATTATCACGACCTTCGCGCCGGCCCTGGATACCTGCGGGGCGACGCTGGCCACAACCTACTATGATGCCCCCTATTCCTTCGGAACAAAGGTTTTCAAAAACTGGTGGGGGGATACCTGGACCGGCTACCAGAATATCCGGGACGGCATCATTTATTCGATGAACATCGTGGCTCTTAAGTGCATGGCCGAGACGGTAACGCCGCAGCTGGGCGTGGATTACGCAAAGCGCATGGGCATTACGACCCTGACGGCGCAGGACCTGAATCTGTCCACGGCGCTGGGCGGCATCACGAAGGGCGTCACAAACCTGGACCTGACGAATTCCTTTGCGACTATTGCGGCCGGCGGCATTTACCGGAAGCCCCTGTTCTTTACGAGGATTACGGACCGCAACGGGAAGCTGATACTGGACAATGTGCCCGAAAAACGGCAGGTTTTAAAGGAGTCTACTGCCTGGCTTCTGACGGATGCCATGGCAGAATCCATGAAGGCCAATACGCTGTACCAGACCTTCGGCGTGGGCATCCACTCCACCGGAACGGCGGCGGCCATTCCCGGCATGAGCTGTGCCGGCAAGAGCGGCACCACCTCGGACAATGTGGACG